>Ga0126371_10000074_pt1 | contig 68514 bp, 113 predicted proteins | sample PanSoiMetaPlot_4_FD_110145 | JGI IMG/M metagenome (GOLD analysis project Ga0126371, IMG submission 110145) | Tropical forest soil microbial communities from Panama - MetaG Plot_4 | ecosystem: Environmental > Terrestrial > Soil > Tropical forest > Bulk soil | place: Panama | collected 2016-02-17
AGGCGGGGGGAGGGGGTGAGGGGGGGGGGGGGGGGGGGGGGGGGGGGGGGAAAGGACATGTATCCGGGAGGCCGGGTGATGCAGCTCAAGATCTCTACTCCAGGATTTAATCTGGAGTCCGCATTCCTTATCCTGTCTAACAGGAGTAAGTCAACGTACCGAGTGACATACCTGCTGCTGGAGGCACGGAGATGATCCAGGACACGGTCGTGCTGATGATTGTGGGGATTGGGTTGGCTGCCAATGCCGTGGTCTGGGGATCGTTGCTGCTGATGCGGTGGTCCCGGCCACGACCGGCGAAGTGGGAATACTTCGAGTGGAAGAGGTAAACCATGCCTAAGATCGCCTACGTGCCGGAGACCAAGTTCACGGAAGCCGTGACACGCGACATAGACCGAGCCAACCAGATCATGGAGGACTATGCTACTCAGGGATATGAGCTGACCCTGCGCCAACTTTATTACCAATTTGTTGCCAGGGGTTGGATTGCTAACAACGTGAGGGAGTACAAGCGGCTGGGGGATGTTGTCGCCAAGGGAAGGCTCTCTGGACTGATCGACTGGAACCACTTGGTAGACCGCACCCGTGGCATGGAGCAGAACTCCCACTGGTCGGACCCGGAGTCTATCATCGCCTCCGCCGCCAACAGCTACGCCGTGGACAAGTGGCAGGGACAGAGATACCGTCCTGAGGTGTGGGTCGAGAAGGAGGCCCTGGCCGGGATCGTGGAGCGGGCCTGCCGGGAGCTGGACATTCCGTGGTTCTGCTGCCGTGGCTACACTTCTCTGTCTGAGATCTGGGCCGGAGCCATGCGGCTCCTCAGTTACCGCCAGAAACAGAAACAGACGCCGGTCATCATCCACCTGGGAGACCACGATCCGTCCGGCATCGACATGAGCCGCGACATTACTGACCGCGTCCGCCTGTTCTGCGGATTCGGCGTGAAGGTCCACCGGATCGCGTTGAACATGGACCAGATCATACGATACAATCCGCCGCCGAATCCGGCCAAGACCACGGACTCCCGGTCAAAGTCCTACATCGAAGAGTACGGAGAGGAGTCGTGGGAGCTGGACGCATTGGAGCCGGGAGTCCTGGTGCAGCTGATCCGGGACTCCGTCCTGGCTCTCCGGCAGAACGACAAGTATGAGGCGCTGGAGGCGGAGGAAGAGAACGACCGGCAGCTATTGGTGTCGTGTGCCAGGCGCTGGAGCGATGTGACGGAACTGCTGGGACAGGAGGAGAGCGATGGCAACGAGATTGAAGAAGGTCCAGACGAGTAGGAAGCGGCAGGCGGCAATTCAAACGGCGGAAGACGCTGGAGCTGAAAAAGCAGCGGAAGACGGAGATGCTCTACAGGGAAGCGGAGGAGCGTGGCTATCAGCGTGGTCTGAAGTATGGGCTGGAGACCAAGCAGAAGGAGATGGAAAAAGATCTCCAGCAGCAGTCACTCAAAGTCCGGCTGGAGCTGGGCCGGTCGTTCGCTGCCGTGTTTGAGGGTATTACACGGTCGGCGGCCATGTTCTTCGACGGAGGAGCGAACGCATTCAAATGACGAAAGAGAGATGGTTGGAAAAAGTGAAAGAGAGCCAGGTCAAGCTGGCCGGACTGATCTCTGAATATCATCCAGCGGCCAGGTCCAAGGTACGCGACAGGGAGATGGCCAATCGGGTAGCTGATTCGATGCCGATCACGGCTCCTACTGCGGAGAGGGCCTGCCGAAACGTCCGGGAGAAGATCGCCGGAGAGTACAAGACCGACCCGCTTATGGACTTTGACAACGCGATCAAGGCGGAGGATATCAGCGCAATCTACAGTATTCTGTCCGGTGCCTGGTTTGGTGTGCCGGAGTCCACCTCCTGCTGGAAGATCCCAGGATTCAGAGAAGCCGTGGATCTGATGGACGATCCGCCGGACCCGGAGCCAAACGGCGGTGACCTGGTTCATGGCGACGCCGACCGGGACGAGGGAGGACATGGTCCCAACTAAAGGTGTACAGTAGTTAGGCATGGCGACTAACACAACGCGGAGCTGCTGCCGCTGCGGCCAGGAATTTCAATCCAGATCCAGGGAGCTGGTCTGTAGCTCCTGCCGCAAACCAAAAGTCACAAGCACACTCAGTTTCCGGGAGAGACAGATAGTGGAACTGATCAGGCAGGCCAAGGCCAACAAGGAGATTGCCTACGAGCTGCATCTCTCTGAGGGCACGATCAAGGAGTATCTGAATCGGATTTTTCGGAAGCTGGACATCCGGTCCAGAACCGAACTAGTGGTCTGGGCGCTAACCCAGGGAAAGGCAGAACTAGATACGCATGACACAGACAAGAGAGTTCCTGGAGATGGCCCTGGTAGGGTACCATCGCCAATCAGAGGAGATCGGGAATAAGATCGCCCATCTCCGGCAGCTGCTCTGGAAAGCAACCGGGCACCCTCTGCCGGACGACGTAACCGTTGCCGCCATGACCCGCCGCACCAAGAGGAAGATGTCTGCCTCCACCCGCCGCCGGATCGCCGCAGCTCAGAAGAAACGCTGGACGGACTACCGGAAGAAGAAAGCCAGCCGCAGTCGCGTTAAATCGTGATACTCTCTCCAGGGTGAGGTGATCATGACAGGAAATTGTTTCACGGTCGAGATGGGAGAGGAGCTATACTCGCTGGTCGCTCCGGATGGAACTGCCGGAGAGATGGTCGAGTACGAAGTGACCGCAACCATCATGTGGAACGGACACCTGTACTACGCTCACGTTGACGATCCGGATGCCTACCCGGAGGACTCAGACGGCCCTGAAGTCCACCGGGTAGACGCCACGACCGTCATGGAAAGCAAGATGGAAGAGGTGTCCGACGACGAAGAAGGGAACGAGGAAGAGGAGGACGAAGAGGAAGAGGACGAAGAGGAACAGGAGGGCGATGTGATTGAGTTCCCGCCGCCCGCTGAAGAAGAGGAAGATGAAAACCTGCCACCAGCCGAGGGAGGCTAGGGGCGGAGCTAAAAAAGAGAGGAGATCTAACACACATGTCCAAAGAGGCTACTCAGAAACAACTCGAAGCCGCCGACTCCGCCCAGTCCATGGGGTGGGAGATCCTGGAGACCGGCGAAGTCGATCCCAGGGATCTGGAGATTGATGACAACATGAACGGACGCCGCTACTCCGACCAGGACGTTGGAGAGATGGTCTTATCCCTTCTGCAGGATGGCCAGAAGTCTCCCATCTGCGTCCGCCGCAACGCCAAGAAGAAGCTGTCCGTCGTGTTCGGCTACCGCCGGTCCAAGGCAGGGATAGAGATCCATGAAGCCGGACTCCGCAAGGGGTTTAAACTCCGCTACGAACTGGTGGACGTGGACGACAAGACCTCATTCCTGGCTAACGTGATCGAGAACAACGAGCGGCAGGGGCTAACCGACATCGACCACGCTCACAACATCGACAAGCTACGCCGTCCTGTCGAGGACGGTGGATTTGGCATGGAGCAGCAGGACATCGCCCGCCGGATGAACAAGTCCGCATCCTGGGTATCTCTCACCGTCAAACTGCTCAAGCTGACTGCCGCCCAGCAGAAGCTGGTGGCCCAGTTCCAGACTACCAACGGCAAGAAAGGGATCTCTCCGGCCTCAGCCTACGACCTGGCTGAGATCGAGGACCCCAAGGAACGGCAAAAGGAGATCGAGACTATCCTGAAGACGAACGACGGCAAGGTCCCGCGTTCCGCCGTCCGGAAACGCAAGGCGGCCAAGACCAGTGGCGGGGAGACCTCCGCCAGGACCGCCAAGGAGATCCGCTTCCCGTTCGACCAGGTCGTGGATGATGCTCAGGCACGGATCGCGGAAGAGGGCGGGGAGATGAATAGCTTTGAGCTGATCTGCAAGGACTTCTCCAAGTTCTGCAAGGGCAAGCTGGGAGACCGGGCCATGCTGACCCACTTGCGGGAGGCTCTGCCGAAGAAGTAAAATCCAGGATAAGTGTAGTGGAAGTGGAGAAGGGAGAAGGCCCCTGGTCAGCCGCCGCTGGCCAGGGGTTTTTTGTTTTAGATTCTAAATCGCCTACCTCTAAGCTGAGGCAGGCGCGGCAGTTGGCGGTTCGGATGGTGGCGGAGGAGCCTGGGAAGGCATCTCCACGGTCGTGGCCGTGGCTTCCACCACCTGCTGGCCGCTAGGGGTATGGACTACCCGCTGGCCCGGCTTTAGGCGGCGGGTGACCTGGGACGGAGCTTCTCCCTCTTTGGCTTTGCCCGATGCCCGGATCGACATGCCGATGTCACTGGTAGCGTGGGCTGGGGTCGCTGGATGGGTCTGGGGAGCCGCAGTGGCTGCCGGAGGTGGAGGAGGCGGTGTCTGAGCCTGAGGCTGGGCGGTGATATTGTTCATCCGCTGGAAGACCTGAGTCACGGTCTTCCTGTCGCGGAACTCTCCCAGGAACAGGATGAAGCGGTCCGCCATCTTCTGCACCGTGGACCAGATGTTCTGGCTCTGGCGGAGCAGGGTGAACAGCTGATCATCCGACAGACCGGCGATGAACTCATATGTGTCTGCGCCGTGGGACTTCATCAGGATTGCTCCGAACTCCTGGCCGGTGGCTCCAACGGAGAGAGCATGGAGCAGGGGAGGCTCGATCTGATCGAGGAACTTGAGGGCCATCTCTTCTTCAGTTGGGGCACGGTCTTCAGTCTCGTCTTCATCCCCTTGGGCGGGCGGCAGCTGGGGATCGGTTGTCTTGACTCCCTTGATCGCCGCCATGGCCTGCTGGGCAGCCGCCCAGTTATGCATGATGTTAGGAGCCACGTCCACTACCTTGTCCGCGATCCTGGCCCAGACGGACCCGCCGTCTCCGCCTCTGGGATTGCGGTCGGACAGCTTGTCGGCGAAGTTGAGGACGGTCGTCATCATCTTCGACATCTCACCCAGCATGTCCATCGGGTTCTTGGATATGAGCGGATTCCCGGTGTTTGGGTCTGGAGTGTTGCGGTTCATGATCAGCTTCATCATGTCCGCCTGCAGGTCCTGGCTGCGTTTCTCCGCCGCCTCCAGCCGTTTCTCCAACGAGGTCAGATTAGCGGTCAGCATGGTGATGATGACGGTGTTGGACTCCTTCGACGCAGCCAGGGCTGCTTCGTTGGACTTGATCACCATGTCTACAATCTCTTTGTTATTGTTAGGCGGAGGTAGAGGGGGTGGAGGGGGAGTCATCTTCTCCACCACGGTCATCACCGTCTTGAGGAACTCAGCCGGATCTTCTTTCTTGTTGTTCGATTTGAGATTCTCCAGCATGATCTGGTTGTTCGTCTTCACGCTGTCCATGATGGTTTCGGATACGGTCTTCGCCACCGTGGCCATCGTGTCGGGAGTATTGCCATTCCTGTTGTGGCTTTCCTGCTTGTCCTTCGTAGCCGCCACCAGAGCGTCCGCCAGTACCTTCGTAGTTGCCATGTCTTCACCACCTCCTCCTTCGCTTCCGTACTCTCCTGGTATCGGCAGTCCCTTGAGACGCCTCCAGCGTAGATAACTTTCATTTCCCTGGTCCTTCATCACCAGAATCCGCATGTCTATAGCCGGGGGGTGAGTGTCCATGTCCCGCAGCTCTCCGATGACGTTGGTCATGCAGAGAGTCTTCTTGATTGCGGGATGCGTGTCGTTCAGGCTGAAGGAATAATCCCCGGCTCCCCAGCGGTGATAGATCTCCTCCCGCCAATGCTCCCAGTCGAGAGGCTTCTTTAACGCGGCGGGCTTGCCGTCCTCGTTCGCCAGGCACTTGGAGAGAGGCTTCCTCATGTGGCGGGCGATCTTCTCCAGCTCCTCCTCGTCCAGCAGCTGATTCACGTCCGTGATAGGCCAGAGCCGGTAGACATAGACCTTCACCCGGTCCAGCTCATCCTGAGAGAGCATGTTCCAGTACTTGAAGAACGGCTCCGGCTTCATCTTGAAGTCAAGCGGGCGGGGGAGGAGATGAACCGGACCGCGATCCTGCTGCCTGCCTACGATCCGCTCTCCTTCCTCCACCAATTCCGTCTCTGGAGAAGGCCGGGTAGGGTCCAGACTGCGGGTGAACGGAGGTCTGCGACCGGCAGCCGCATCCAGGATCTGTTCACCCAGCTCCTCCCCGAACTTCTGGGTGACTTGCGTGGTAGCTGGCCTCTCTTCCGGCTCCCAACCGCCTGAGAGGTGGGTATGAGCCTCAGTCTGCCCGTCTGAGGCCGATCTCCTGGGCTTGCGTCCCTTCCCAGCTGTCTTCTGTGGTGTTTCCGGCTGCGTTACCGGAGTTTCCGGCGCTGGATTACCACCTTCAGCAACCGGTTTGATGTCTTCAATCATTGGCAAAACCTCCCTGGAACATCAGTTCAGGGGTAGCACTATACGTCCGGTGTGTCAAATCTCGCAGTACTTAATACTTATATTCCATATACCGTATGGGCGGCGGCACGTTGCGATCTACCAGGCACCTGGTTCAGGATCGAACGCGGGAGGTCACGCACCTCCGGAGGGAAACCGCCACGACCGGATTCCAACCAGCTGCACCAGGTCTCCACGGCCTGGGCATCGGGTCCTTTATTAACGGCGACCAGCAGATCCTTGGTCTGGATGTGGTGTCCGACGATCCGGACACGCAAGTCAGCCAGGTGATCGGCATGATGCGCCGGTACGTGAACGAGGATTACAACACCCCTCAGATCCGCCGGGCCGTCCTGGAGGCACGCATCTCCGGCGACCCGTTGTATGACACCTTCCGGGCCGTGAAGCATCAGATGCAGTTCGTCTCCGACGAGTCCACGGTGCAGCCGGTGCAGGCGGAGAGTCAGCTCCCTGTCGTGGAGGCGCTGACTCGTCCGCGTGATATGGCGTTGCTCCGTATGAAGCGGGGAGACTGTGACGACTTCTGTACCTACGGTGCAGCGATGCTCACGGCCCAGGGAGTGCCTTGCAGTTTCGTTACTGTTGCGGCAGACCCGTCCATGCCGGACGTGTGGAGCCACGTTTATCTGGCCGCATACCCTGACTCCGGGTCCTACGCCGGACAGAGAGTTCCCATGGACATCTCGCACGGACCCTATGTCGGATGGGAGACTCCACGAGTATTTAAGCGTCAGGAATGGCCGGTCATGGCCAAGCTGCAGCTCGTCAGTCTGGGAGTGCTGATCTACGTCGGCTATCTCACCTGGAAGCTGGTGGAGAATAAACGATGAGTCTGATGGCTGTTCCCTCAGTGCTGCCCGATTCCAATATCCCGGCTTCGATGGTAGCCAAGCGGTTCGATCATGCCAGGGACTACCGTCCCAGCCAGCAGGCGCTGGCACACCGGTATCACAACGGAGAGCACCTGGCTTATGGCCTGGCGGGGATGCGCTACTGGGGTTACGTGCAGCAGCGCAGAGGTCGATGGGGATATGGTCTGTCCGGACTGGGACAGGACTCCACGGATCTCACGACCGTGGACGCCAATGGCAACATCATCGACATGAGCGGCAACGTGATCGGCAATATCGACACCACGCCGGTCTATACCACCACTCTTCCATCCGGACAGACGGCAGCGGGTCCGTCCCAGCAGCAGCTCATCAACTCCCTGCTGGCCGCCGGGATTGATGTGGCCAAGCTGGCCATCATCCAGCCGGGGACGGCTCAGGCAGGCGGGTCAATCATCCGGCAGAGTCCCGGTCTCCCGGTCCAGCCTATTGCCACCAGCACCCAGACCGGACTCAACGTGGGAGCCAACGTGTCCACGGGTGCCGCTGTTGCCGGGTCTACGGTGGCGATCATCGGCCTGGGGATCGTGGCGCTGATGATGATGAGCAGCAACCGGAGAAGCTGATGCTGAACTGGAAGAAGTGGATCTATGGTCTGTTCTCCGCTTTCATTGGCGGGGGAGCCGGGTCGATTGTCTCCACGCCAGTGGTCAGCATGTTGGACCCCAACCACGACGCAGTACTTGGGTCGGCTCACTTCTTCGAGCTATTCGCTGTGTTGTTCGTGACCCATGGATTGTTGACAGCCGCCGCATACCTGCAGAAGAGTCCGCTGCCCGATGATGCAGCAGCACCAGCTCCTCCACCGCCGCCACCGCAAGGAGGCCACTAGATCATGGCAGGCGGAAAGTGGTTCCTCCCTTACAAGAAGAACCGGATCAACTACGAAGACGTGGGAGCCATGCCCTACCTAGTGCAGCATGACATCGGGTTCAACGGAGACAAGCTGTTCCGGGCGGTGAAGTGGAACGGTCCCAACTCCGGCACGTTCTCCCTAGTTGGTACGGTTCGCTCCGCTGGAGACACGGCAGGGTATGGGCAGAAGGCTAAGGCGGCGGATACCAGGAAGGCTCACGCTAAGGCCGTGGCGGACGCCAGGAGGATGGGTGGAATGCAGAACCCAAGACGCGGGACTGGTGGCGTGACGGTGAAACGGAAGAAGGGTGTGGGTTGGTATCTGGTAGAAGGTAGACAGCAGCTGGGAGTCAAGATGTCCAACGGAGACATCGTGGCTTACTACGCCACCAAGGAACTGGCGCAGAGAGCGGCGGATCGGGCAAACCAGCCACCGGTCTGGATGCCTGGACAAAGGAGCAGGCGCAATTCCCACCTGGGTACAGGCTCCCGGTTCGCTGCTTGTGTCCGCGACGTGAAAGCCAAAGGATCGGCCTATGATCCATATGCCGTGTGTGCCGGAGCCGGACGCAAGAAGTATGGCAAGCGGAGATTCCAGACCATGGCGGCCAGGGGATTGAGGAGAGCGGTGAAACGGGCGGGAGGTCATCGGCCCAAAGCCAGGAACCGGCGGCGGAGGTATTGATGCCTATCAATGGAACAGTCACCTGGACTCAGTGGAACAAAGTCTGGCCGACTGGCAAGCTCTGGCAGTCCTATGTAGAGGCTGACATGCATGCCATCAACGATGAACGGTATGAAGGCAAGCGTCTGGTAGTTGGAATCCATAAGCCTGGTGGACCTGTTGAGATGTATGGACTGATTCCCTCAAACACGTTCCATGAGATCAAGGAACAGAAACAGAATCCTGGCCCTGGCTGGTTCTCCCGCTGCATGGAAGGCGTGTCCAGATCCGGGTCGGCAGTCGATCCAGGAGCCGTGTGTGGAGCAGAGCTGAAGCGTATGGGATACAAACGACGCAACCCGATCAAGCCCAGAGGCTTCAAGACCGAATCCTCAGGCACGCTCTGGTATAAGGAGTTCAAAACTTATAAGGCTGCCAAGAGAAAAGAAACACAGCTCCTGGCCCAGGGCTACCGTGCTCTTGTTAACACGATGGGAGGAAAGTGGCGTGTCCGTGTTGGTATGGATGATCCGGAAGGTTACTCACCGGCTGATTATTTTGTGAGAAACTCACGCAGCCGTCGCCGACGTAGCAACTCTAGTCAGATTTTTGCCTATCGCGTGAGATCTGAGTCAGGACAGATCCTCTCCGGTCCCCATAAGTACGACATCACTGCTCAGAAGAAAGCCAGACAGCTGGCCAAGAAGACCGGGCAGCGGATGAAGGTTGAGGTAGCCTGGCACTACGCCAGTGGGAACGAGGGATGGAAGGATGCTTTCCCAGGACACTGGTTTGAGCCACCGGCATCCAGAAAGAACTCACGCCGCCGCTCCCGCAACCCGTGGAACATCTCCGCCATCAAGTCCGCCAACCGCCAGGCCGGTTACCACTTCTTCGATCCGGAGTCCATGCGGTTCTTCAACTCGAAGGTCTACCCTACCGTGTACGAAGGACCGGACGGGATCTACTTCGTCACTCATGAGATCTTTGAGTCCAGCGACCGTGTCACAGTTGAGAAACAATTCAAGGTCCGCCAGTTCGATCCGGCTAACGGGAAGGTGACCACTCACGGGCCGTATCTCCGATCTCTACAGGAGGCCAAGGACATGGCGCGGTCACTGAGCGGTAAGCGTAAAAAGAATGCAGGACCTCACTCCATCCGCAAGACCAAGAAGCGGATGTCCGCCGCCGACTTGGAAGCCTACCGTGAGAGCGGCACCACTCCTTACTCCCAGCCAATGCGGAAACGGTACAAGGCCAGGAAGCGTACGGAGATGGCACTCCGTGGCCCTGGTGGTGCCCGCAAGTTCCGCCGCCGACAGGTCAAGAGCTGGAAGCGGTTCCGTGAGTCATCAGGTCTCAGCTCCAACCCTGGCCGCCGGTTCACTCTCCGTAAGGCCGGACGTGAGTTCACCGTCTTGGCCAAGTCCATGAGGGCCGCTTGGCGGGAAGTCAACGCCTACCTCAAGAAGGAGATGAAGAAGCTGAACCCCAGTCCGAAGAGATCCAAGAGACTACCGGCAGGTTGGCGTGCTTACCAACAGGAAAGCGGCTATTGGTATGCCAAGTGGATGGGGTATGAGACTGGACCATTCAAGACCAAGGCTAAGGCTGAATCCTTCATGAAACGGCAACAAGCAGCTGCGAAAACAGCGTATGGTAATCCGCGTCATCGTCGCCGCAACCGCTCCGTATCCATGCTCGTTCCCCGTGCCCGTCGCCGCACCATCAGGTCCGTGGAGCGCCGCACCTCCGCCGCCTTATCCAAATACCTGGGAGGCCGCCGCCGGTACTGAATCTCATGTCTCTGACCCGCGACGCAGTCTTCCAACAATTCGAGCTGTTCCAGTCCAGCAATGACCCGGAACGGGACATCCGTCCCCTGGTCCGTGCGGTCAAGGAACACTTCCGCCATGGTGCCACTGTTTCAGACATGGGTCCCTGCCTGGCTGTCATCTGGTTCTCTGTGACCGACTATGAGCATCCCTGGTATGTCCGTCTCTGGGGTCAGTTCTTCGTCCGCTTGGTACGTCTGCTCTCTCTAAAGCGTCCGCTGTGGAACGACTTCCACATGTGCCTCTGGATGCTCTCCAGAGACCAGCACTATGTCTGCGAACTTCACCGCCATCTGGCCACCGCCATCCGCAAGCGTCGCTATGACCAGGCATCCTCCGGCCACTGGATGATCACCTCCGTCTGCCAGCAGGACAACGAGTTCAAATCAGCCTGGAACCTGGCCACCGCCCAGCACGGGGAGATATTCTGATGCAGCAGACTGTTCCCAGGATCGCTCTGCAGGGTCGCTTCCCAGCACCGCCGCCGTCTCGCCGGGTCAGACCTTCCATACCACACCCTCCGGTAAGGTTTGGAGTCTCCGGCCTCTCCACGGGGATGGTAGCTCCTCCACCATCCGGAGACTGGGCGGCCCGCTCACGCCATAATTACGGGTCGCCCGTTCCTTATCCGCCGCCCGCGAGACCGGAACAGATTCAGCGACGCTGGGCCTTTAACTACGGCATCCCCGGCTATGCTCCCCGTGCCATGTATGGTCTGGGTGACGCTGTCCAGCAGGTTGGAGCCGTGGGTGCTGGTGCTGCCACTGCCGCTGGTACAGCCGCCGCCTCAGCCGGTCTGATCTCCGCCGCCGTTGTTCCGTTCATCGGTCCTGCTATCGCTGGGATCGTGCTGGGCATCGAAGCCATCCTCCACTCCGGCTGTGGCAATACCTGCATCGTCACCTCCAACTGGGCCAACCAGGCGGAAGCCCTTCTCCAGCAGAACCTGACCGCCTACATGGCACTGGCCACTCCCCGCGCCATGTCAGCCCAGGCCGTGGCGTTGCAGAACTTTGACAAGATCTGGAACTACCTGGTCCAGGAGTGCAGCAATCCTCAACTAGGCTCCGCCGGTCAGAGGTGCATCTCCGACCGCCAGGCCGGTGCCTGCCACTACCAGAACTCAGGCGTCTGCTGGAACTGGTTCGTGGGTTACCGGGACCCCATCGCCAATGACAGGAACGTCGTCCCGGACGCTCAATCGGCCCAGGCTCCGGCCCAGACCCAGACCGTTACCCAGGGGACGGCTCTCCCCGGTCCAGGCGGGTCCGTGGACACAAGTACCTCAGTTTCCAACGTGTTGGGCGGTTTAGATTCTAAAACGCTGCTCCTGATCGGCCTGGGAGTGGTGGCGGTCATGTACATGGGAGGGAAGAACTGATGCCGCAGATCATGCTTCCTCACGGGGACTACAGTCTGCACCACGGGCCGATGGACATGAGCCACAACCGGATCGCGGCCCGGTTCGGGGTGAGGGGTCTCGATGGCGTGGAAGACGCCAGGGGTCCGTCGAGGGTCCTGCCGCTGGTGCGGGGAAATGACGGATGGTTCTACCTGACGGATGGTCAGCGGGCACAAGTCAGGAGACTAAGAGGATTAGGGGATGCTTCGGCGGACTACCTGGCTCAGGCGGCCAAGTATGTGCCTGGATCAGCGGACTATCAGTTTTTGACCGGATGCGCTGCTAACCCTACTGCTCCGGCATGTGCGGCGGAGGTAGGGTCCGTGCTGAGTGCTCCGTTTGTCACTGCCGCACAGACACAACAGTTCAATCAGGCGATTGCCTCTGGAGCAGTGGCTCCCGTGTTCAACACCCAGGCGAACGTCATGAGTCCGACTGCGGCACAGCTCAATCCGTCCGGCACTACTACCGTGGTAACGGATCAGGGAAGCACGGGAGTGGTGACAGGCGGTGGAGTCATGACTCCCCAGGAGCAGGCCAGCGCCACGACAGGGAAGCCGAATCAGAGTGTCCCTCCCAGTACTCCGCTGACACCACTGCCGACCGGGACAGGAGCTGATGGAGGGAATCCGTTCGTGGATACCGGGAACACATCTCAGCCGGGAGCCGGTGGATCGGGAGGGCTGCTGCTGATCGCGGCGGCGGTGGGACTACTTCTGTTGATGAAGTGAAGTGAGGGAATTATGTCGATGCTAAGAGCGGATCTTCGGAAGACGGGACTGATGGGTGGAGACCTGGGGTTCGCGGCGGCGGTATGCAGCCAGGGAAACTTCTCCCGCGCCACCGGCACCGGCAACGTCAGCAATCCTCCGGTGGGAGACTCCTGGAGCGTGCAGATCACGAGTGCCCCAGCCAGCTCTCCGGTCGTGCTGCAAAAGAATACTCAGCAGGGAGTGAGCCAGAGCATCACCGGGTACACGGATCAGTACGGGACGTTCAACCAGGGAGGTACGTTCGGTCATCAGGACGTGGGTCCACAGACCTGGAGCTGGATCATCGGCGGCAGGAATCAGGGGAGCTGGCCATTCACAGTCAGGCCGCCGTCTGACACTCCTGCCAACCGGGTGCCTCCGGCGGCACTGCTCACCCCGATGCCCAGCATCATCCCGGTCAAGCCGGGACAGGTATCGAGTGATCAGGCTGGATTGAAGTGCCGGATCGACAGCTGGGTAAACGGGAATCCGCTGATGGCGGTGGCCGTGGCGCTGGGGATCGGGTATCTGCTGAGGGGGAAAAGATAAAGCATTATGCAAGGAATCATGCCATTGGTGTTGCTTGCGGCGGCAGCTTACTTCCTGCTCAAGGGACAGGGTACGGCGGCCTCCGCCAGTCCGTCTCCGTCTACTCCGACGCCTCCGCCTCCGACCGGGCCGACTGCCGCGAGTGTGCTGGCCAAGCTGCAGGCGGCGGCACCTGGGGCTGGGTTTGGTAATGGAGCAACTCCCTGGCAGTGGAATTACCTGCTGGCTCAGGTCAGCGGGATCAATTTAGCCACGGCAGTGGGAGATATTGGAACTTTATTCCAGGGGTGTGGGACCGGTGTACAGGGAGGATGTGACACAACGCCGATCTCCCTGGATCAGTTCTGGGCAGTGGCGTCTCCGTGGCTGAAGAGTCACGGGAGTCTCAGCGGGATCGGCAAGTTTCCGAATCTGCTGGCAGGCAATCGAGTCAGGACGCCGCAGAGAGTCATAAGAGGCTGGAGGTAAACAGACATGATGGCATTCGGATGGAGACCGCAGCAGTCGTGCTTCCAGGGTCCGGGAGTCGCTCCGACGTGTCCGCCGGTCACCTGGTTTTACCTGCTCCTGGGTGGTGCTGTCGTATGGGGAATGAGTAAGAGGAAACGGGCATAAGTTTCATGGCTCAGGCAGTAGTGAAGAGGATCGGTGATCGAGTCCGGAACAAGACCGGGCGGGTGGACGTATTGGCCAGCCTGATCGTGGACGAGGTCGTCAAGCGGCAGAACAATCCGGTATTGACAGCCGTTGCCCAGCAAGCCATGCCGGGCCTGATTGATCCGCTGCTCCACTACTACCTGGGACCCAGGAATAAGACGATCCGCAGAGTGACCAGGATCGTGCGGAAGGTGCAGGGAGAGGTCAAACGGCAGAGATTGGCCAAGGGCAGGGATGAGTACCGGTCCGGGAGAAAGGCATGATGGTAGGACTCGTTGCTGAGAATCCCAAACGTATGCCGAACTCCTGGCAGTATCCTCCCGGTCTGCAGAGATTGGATGGGTTGTTTGGCCTGGGTCTCGATCTTCCTCCTGTAGGTGTGTGCAAGGATTCGAGCGGCAACGTGGTGGACTGCGGATCTCAGACTGGGACCGGTGGTCCATGTGATCCGACTTTCGTGGCGATGGGGTACAGCTGCTATGTCGATGCAACGGGGCAAGTCACATACGTGGGACCAGGGGGTACACCTCCGCCACCCGCCGCTGGTCCACCGTCTGGTTCATCTACTGGCACAGGCTCTGGTCAGACTCCGGCACCAGGCGGGAAGCCACAGTCCCAATCCAGCTGGCAAACCTGGCTCTTAGCGGCGGCAGTTCTAGTGTTGGCAGCGAAAGCGTTGAGCTGAATGATAGAAGTTGCACATAACGGGATTGGGAGACTGGGAGACTTTACGGCTCCGGACTGTACTCCTGGAACTGCGGGATGCGTGCCTCACTGGTATTGCTACATCCCGCTGATGGCGACGCCGGACTGTCTGGCTTCCTTCGCCGCCGGTACCAAGGCTCTGACTCAGGACGTGACATCTGCAGCAGTCGGCACGGTCACTGCGGCTGCCAGTGGAGCTGCGGCTGGTGCCGTGGCGGGGACGGGCCAGGGGACCTGCCTGGGTTTGTTGGGTGGGAGTTCGTTCGCTCAGACGGTCTGCCAGAATCCGACCGTGGCGGCACTGGGCGGAGCGGCGATCCTATTCGGTTTGATTGCGTTGTTCAAGAAGAGAGGAAGGTAACGTCATGGTGACTTTATCTAGGTCTACAGTATGGTGGAGTGGAAATAGCTTTCTCTGGAGTCCATCCAGATCTAAGTCTTGCTTTTATAGTCAAGTAATTGACCTTGCATCTTCTATCATTTCCCCAGTCCTGGAGTACCTTGGTTTTTCCAAAGGCTGTAATGAGGATATTCCTCCTGGTGTTTCTCAATTGTTGCGGTCTGCTCACATATCGGCAATTGCTTGGGCTGTAGCCTTCATCGTTGTTTTTTCTATCTATTTCCAGATGTGGGGCATATCCATGAGACAGAGACCACTTCTCAAATCTCTCATAGTTTGCCTTCCATGCTCGACATACAGTTATGCCTCTTCCGCCGTAGTGCTTCCAGGCAGTACATCCTTTCCTATAGCAACGGCTGATCATACCATCCCAGATTCTGTACAATCTGCGAACCGTAATCTTGTGCTTTCTTCTGTTGATGTTGAAACAAGAGTAGGAACAGTAGCTAGTAGCGTGCCCATTGCACATGAACGTGCGTCTGCACTTGGGGTTCTTACAAACTCTGGTGTGGTGATAGGGCATTTCAGAAAGGAGATTCTATCATGGTAATACCGGTCCATCCAGCGCCAGGACTAGGGGACCTTCTTCCCGGCTGGCACGTAGTCCCGCAGAATCCGATCCGCGACGCGGGGACGGCTATCAAGGCTACTGTCACGGCCAAGGCCGGAGGTGCCGTGGTCAAGGTGCCTGGTATGGGGGAACTGCTGCCCGGCATGTTCGTGGTTCCCCAGAACCCGCTGAGACAGGTGCTGAGTTCTCCTCCCGGATCGGGGGTGCCGGGGACCAAGGGCCTGGGATGTGGAACGTGCCACGGACTAGGAGACACGACCACTCCAGGCGGTGGATTGATGGGAAGCCTGGCGTCAGCGGAGACCAGTCTCAAGACCATGCTCACGAACCAGAACACGTTTCTGGGTGTGACGCTGCCGAACTGGGCCTGGGCGGCGATTGCGGTAGGTGGATACATGCTCATTGCTCCCGGCGGGCAGGAGTATCACGCGGTCAGGTCCCGGTCGAGAGGGTACCACCGGCTGGCTACCAGGTTCGCCACATAAGGAGGAGAGGATGCCAAGAGTCAGGATTACGCCGAACACTACGATGCATCCGGGACATGTAGGCAGCCTGGTCAGTCTGGTTGCGCCGGGACCGATGCTGACCAATGGGGACGGCACGGTCGTGGTGAAGATGTCCGATGACCAGCTGGAGAACTTCAAGCGGAGAGGCGGGTCAGCTCACAAGGTGGAGATCCTGCCGGACGCTCCGGACCCGTTCGTGGTGACGGATGAGCCAGCTGGGCCGGTGGGAGATGTGTCGCTCATCCCGGTCGTAGAGATCAGAGAGAAGACCACGACCGACGTGGCTGGCTATCTGGCTACCTGCCGGGGACGTGGAATGAGCGACCAGGAGATCATTGACGCTCTGGTCAGGAACGGGTGGAGAGAAAGCCAGGCCATTGACGTGGTCATGAACGATATACCTCCTGCTGCGTAACGGGGAAAATGCCAAGGACACGCACAAAACGGACGAGCAGACGGCGGAGCAAGAACCTGTTCCGCACGACGGAACACTTCCGCCGTGGTGCTCATCCGGAATTTGAGCGGTACGAGACCTACCAGGGGTATGGATACCGGAGGAAGCCGCCGAAGGAAGCACCGGCACCAAGGACCAAAGGTGGCAAGCAGAAGGAAGAGATCCCGGCTCTGTGGAACCAGATAGCCGGGCAGCTGGCGCGGGGAAAGAAGTACAAGAATCTGAGCGATCAGGATAAGGCCACGGTGAGAAGTCTGGCGGCACAAGTCAAAGAGAACCCTAAGGCATTCCGGCCTGAGGTCAGGTCTACGGCCAAGACGGCGCTGGATCTCTATGACAAGGGAGTCAGCACGGTGTACGACTGGTCGGCTGGATTGCCCAGCCGGATCGGACATAGCCTGCTCAAGAACCCGTGTCCATGCCAGCGGTGCAATCCGCGTCCGCCTCACGGTTACCGCGTGATCCAGATGGGGAGTCCAGAATATCAGGACATCATCCGGCACGTCGGCTCCAGCAAGCGGACCCTGGACCTGATCCGTAGAGAGCAGGCGGCGTTCGGCGGAGAGATCGTGGACATCGTGGACGGAGCAGGAAAGCACGTCACGTATTCCCTGGTCAACATGGAGCGGCACACACGGCAGAATCCAGAGTTTGGTGGCGTCTCTTACCGTACTGGTGTGAAACTGCCAGCCAATGATGAACAGGACCAGGCGATAGCAGAGGATCTTACTTTTGCACTACGGTCAATGGGTTTTTCTGCAACCTTCATTTACAAAGAGGACAAGACAGGGAAGCCAAATTATACGCTCTACACCAATGCAACCAAACAGCTGGTGAAGAAGGTATTGTCTGGGCCAGGTGTCAGAAGAAGACGGAACCCTGAGTCAGGTGCCGACCGCATGTATGAGATCTTCCACGGTCGTGCTCCTCAGCATGACGTGATCGTGGAGTCTGAGATCCACGAACACGAACACCTGGCCACGCTGGGCAAGATGGTCTCCCTCAAGGTTGAGACCAGGTCCGGTTACGTGGTGGAGATCGGCTGGGACGACGGCGATCCGATGACTCCCTGGCTGGCCTCTAACGAGCAAGGGACTCAGCTCTATATCGAAGGCGGAGACCAGAGCGTGGATCTGGGTTCCTTCCGCATGGATGGACAGAAGTGGCGCAAGGACATGATGGTCATCGGCGATCTGGTAGAGACGACTTACCAGACGGAGAAAGACTTCGACAAGTTTGAAACGATTGACTACTACCACGCCAATGGAGAGGACTCTGGTGAGGTTCCCCAGCTCCTCTACGATCCGAACAGCAAGGCTGACAGGGACGCCAAGAACGGGAAGCTGTATATCGCGGGCGGGAAGTATCGGATTGAGCACGACGGGATCATTGACTGATGTGCCGACCAGAATCAAAGTCGAACACTGCAAGGGTGCTGACAAGGAGCACGAGGAGAGCAAACGGCAGTATGCTCACACCCTCCACCGTTCTGGGGTCATTTGTGTTGCCCGATCATTCTTTCAGCTTCCAGAGACCCATCGACTTGGTCTCCTGCTTCATGAGGTCGGTCATGTATTACTGGCTCATCGACCCAGGCACACGGAAGAGGATGCAGACGAAGCGGCACGGAAAGCATCAGGGGTCCGGGTCTACTACAAGGACGGCGCTGCCGGGCCGGATGTCGAATGGATCAGGCCAGAGGACAAGGAAAGGGCCAGGAAGTTTCTAGGGTTATGAGGAAGGAGCCGTACAAGAGGACGGAGAAGTCAACCCAGGGCAGGACCTGGAGGTCCTACAAAAAGCACCTGGAATACATGATCCGGAACGACATACGAAAATGAACGCTGAATTATCAGACTTCTTGAGATCGCAGTGGTCCACGGCCTCTCCGGCACAGTACGGGTCCAAGGCTAACCCGTTCGTGCATGAGACCGGCACTCAGCGCCTGAGCAACGGGCAGCGGGTGCCGACTGGAGGCATGGGAACCCTGGCTCAGGCTCCTCCCATCGGTACGACGCCGGAGGTGCCGATCACGGCGGCGACTCTAGGAGTCCCGGCTCCGGATTGCGGACCGAAGATGACGGCAGTCATCGACCCTAGCACGGGGCGGTGGACGTGTCAGCCAGCTGCACAAGGACCCAGCTTTGTGCAATTGGCCTTAGTAGCAGGTCTGGGATACCTGGCATGGAAGTGGTTCCAGGATCAGGGGAAGCATAAACACCACACAACAAGTGAGGAGAACTACTACGATGACTGAGAAAAAGAGACCACTGTATTCCATCTTGCACACGAGTGCTAGACCAGACGTGTGTCTGAAGATATTCGACGCTTGGATGGCTGCGGCCCACCGACCACAAGATGTGGAATACATCCTGGTTGTAGACGAACGCTGGGGGTTTAAACAGTCAGAGCACTTCGCTGAAGAGTTCAACAAGCGACAGCAGAATAGCCAGATCAACGGATTCCAGCTGCGGGTCTACTGGAACGAAGGCCGCCGTTGCTACGTGGATGGCGTCAACACTGCTGCCAAGGCATCGACCGGCCAGATCCTGATCGTCAACGCGGACGACCAGTATCCGATGCTGAACTGGGACTCCGCTTTGTGGCAGGTTTATCTGTCCAACCGCAAGGCTCACGCCGGAGATTCCAATATCCCGGAGGTGGTGATCGAAGTCTCCACCGGCACTCCAGATGAGCATGACCGTGGCGGCAATCCGATCATCGTCATGCCGGTCGTCTCCCGTGCCCGCTACGAACGCCTGGGCTACCTCTTCTATCCGGACTATGAGTCCATGTTCGCCGACAACGATCTCCATGATCACGCGGCTCAGGACGGTGTCATCGTCCAGGCTCACGGTCTGATGTTCCCTCACCGTCATGCCATGTTCGACGAACAGGGCAAGTGGAGAGAGAAGGGCACCGTCCAGCTGGACGAAGCCTACAGGGTCCAGAACCGGGAGCTGGCCTACAAGATCGGTCACATCCTACTGACCTGGAGACGCCGCATCCGGTTCGGCGACGCTCTCCAGGAGGCCAAACGGATCGAAGGCTGGATGTATGACTCTGAGCTGGCCTGGCTCTCCCGCACCGCCTCCCAGCAGCAGACCGTGGTCGAGATCGGCAGCTGGAAGGGCAAGTCCACTTATGCCATCTGTTCCGGCACAGCGGGCGAAGTCTACGCAGTCGATCACTGGGCCTGGAAGCAGGTCCACGAGGACGCGGAAGGTAACCGGCAATACCAGAGGACTGGCCAGGACGAGACCTCTGACGACGTGTACAAGGACTTCGTCTCCAACATCGTGGACAAGTTCCCCAACGTGCTGGCGATCCGCAAGACCGGCCTGGAAGCGGCCAAGACCTTGCCGGACGCGGACATGGTCTTCATTGACGACAGCCACGAGTACGAAGAGTTCAAGGCCAACCTGCTGACGTGGCTGCCGAAGGCCAAGCGGATCATCTGCGGACACGACTACTCTCAAGATCCCGGCCACGCGGGTGTGGTCAAGGCGGTCAATGAAGTCTTCGGTGCCAGAGTCCGGGTCGCTCCCGGCACCACTATCTGGTTCGTGGATCTGACGGGCGAAGCGGCGGACATAGCTGGCGTGCCAGCCGGGTCCGCTCTGAGCGGCACCGCTATTATCCCGAACGGCAAAGTGATCGCCTGGTGCCTGCCAGGTGAAACGTTCCAGGGTCCCATCGTCTCCGCGATCCTGAGACTCTACGGGTACTTGCTGTCTCGCGGCTACTACGTGATCATGCATCAAGCCTGGACCAGCAGCCCCTATGTTACCCGTGAGGCCATTCGTCTCAGCGTGCTGGAGATGAGCATCAAGCCTCACTACGTGCTCTGGACCGATGACGACAATCCGGTCACTCCGGAGATCTTCGAGCGGCTGTTGAAAGACCTGGAAGCGGGGGATGAGATCTCCATGGTAGCTGGCTGGACCTGGGTGGACATGTATAACGGCAACTTCGCCGTATCCGCCGGGATCTTCTCAGAGGACAAGACCGACATTCATGTCATTCCACCGAAACAGATCAACAGTGAGACCAAGCTGATCGAGGTGGAATGGACCGGGTTCCCGGTCGTGCTGATGAAACACGACGCCCTAGTCTCTGCCGGGGACAAACCTTTCGCCGGTATCCCGGCTCCTAATTCCCGCTGGGGAATGACGGGAGAGGACACTGCTTTCTGTACCAACCTGAAGGCCCGCAGCTCCTGCCGGATCTTTGTTGATCCCGTGGCCTTCGTGCCCCATCTGAAGTTCGGGTCCATCGGCCCGGCTGGCAGAAACGATGTAGGGGCAACCGTGGAGGAGATGGAGAAGATTTGAAGTAGAGAAGTTTCTGGCCTACGGGCAAGAAAAAACCAAAAGAGAGGAAGCACAATGAACAAACACACTCGTATCGGATGGATCGGCATGGTGCTCATGGCACTGTTCCTGGTTGTCGTGCCCGTGGCCATCGTTTCGGTTCATCCCCATATCTCCGGTCACACCTGGATGACTATCGCCAGTCTCCTGGTGGGAGCAGCCGGAGTCACCATCACGTATCCGTATCCACTAGCCGGGACCACGGCTCCGCCTACTGCTGTCCAGGCGGCATCGACCAACATGATCGTGGCCCAGGTAGTCCTGGCGGACGCGGATACACTGGCTGTGGTCACTCACTCATTCGGACTGCTGACGGTGGACTTCCTGTCGCCGAACCTGGGAGGCACCGTTAACACGCCGACCACGGGCCAGCTGTTTCCGAAGGTGACGATCACTCCCCTGGCTACGTCGGCGGCGATCTCGTTCTATATCCCGCCGACCGTCACGTTGGGGCAGAACACCATCACCCTGGGCAAGGGATCGGTCACCGGTTCCGGGTCCACGCTGGCGGTCTACATCGAGCGGCCCTTCTCGATGCTCGTCTGACATAAGTCAAGGGGCAGAGGGAGGCCAGTTAGATGGCAACGATTTTGAAGGTGAAACGCTTGAGCGGTAATCCCAGGCACCGGAGATCCAGACGCAACTCCGGAGGCCGCCGCAAGATGTCCGCCAAGCAAATCGCAATTTTCGGCACGCCACGGCAGAAGGCAGCCCTGAGGGCCAGCCGCCGCCGGATGCGTGCCAGCGGCGTCCGCGTCAATCGGAGACGCCGTCGCAATTCGGCTCTAGTCGTAACCCTTGGAGCCGCTCCCGGCCTGGCGGGTAATCCACGGCGAAGAAGGAGAAGGAACAAAATGGCACGAGCAAGACGGACTAAATCTGGACGATTCGCTCCCCGTCGCCGCCGCCGGTCCAATCGTCGGCGTTATGACAACCCGCGACGCCGGAGGCGTTCTTCCAATCGTCGGCGTCGGCATAACCGGCGTCGGTATGACAACCCGCGTCGTCGGCGTCGGAACCGCGTGGTCTATGTACACGCTCCTCATCGGCGTCGCCGCCGGGCACACAACCGGCATCACCGGCGTCGTAGCAACAGACGGCGCTACAACCGCCGCAGCAGGCGCAACCCGAACATCATGGGGATGTCGCTGACCAGCAAGGGAGCACTCAAGCTGATCGGCGGCGGCCTCCTGGGCGTTGCGGCTGTGAAGTTCATCCCGCGTTTCGTCCCGGCTGGTCTTATCCCCGGCGGCGGGTCTCCGTACATGACGGTCCTCGTGACCGGCGTGTCGGCGATCTTAGCCGGGTGGCTGATCGGCAAGGTAGACCGGGAACTGGGTGACGGAGCCACGTTCGGCGGCCTCATGGTCGCTGGCTCCCAGCTCATCAACGCAATCGCTCCGGGTCTCTCCATCGGCGGAGTTCCTATCGGCGGACTGGGTGATCTGATGCCCGGTTCGTTCGTGGTTCCGCAGAATCCGCTCAGGCTGCCTCCGCCTCCTCCGCAGCCTGCAGGCGGTGGTGGTGGAGTCCGGGCCATGAGCGGCCTGGCGCGGGCATACGGCTCCGCGTTCTGATCGCTTATCGCTGACCCTTGCCGGGGTACGACCAAGCAGGCGGGGGACGGGTCTGACTACCGTCCCCTTTAACCGCAACGCAGTATTAACGGAGAGATTCTCGTGACTCCTCAACAGCAGATGATTTTGGACTCGTTTAACAGCGAGGTCTACGTATCGAACCGGATGGACGTGCAGCACACGCCGCTGTATGACACTGTCACCATCGCCGCCGGTTCTGCCTTGTCCGTGCTCACCTCCGCGTTCTTCACGAACGTCGGCCCGGCATCGGGTAAGACTCTGGCGCTGACGAACCTGACCCAGTCGCAGAAGCTGGCGGCTCCTGAAGCGTTCTCCATCTATGGCGTTCGTTTCCGCTATTCGGAGAACATCTCGTTGCTGGACATTTACAACATCCTCAACGGGTTCTGTCTGGAGTTCTTCCTGGGACAGAAGGTGTATCAACGCGGTCCGCTGTGGTATTTCAACGCGGGCGGCGGAATCTGGGCCATGCTGACCAACTCCACCACGTCCATTCTCAACAATGGCGTGCCTGGAAGGAGTGATATGCATAAGCTGGCCATCAACGTCGTGATCGAAAACCAGATGACCTTCTATGCCCAGCTGAACGGCAACACGTACACCATGAACGCGGGCGGCACCGGCATCACCATGGTGCTCCTGTTGGATGGTCTGTACGCCAGAGGCGTCCAGTAAACTGCAACACGCTGGACTGTTCCGGCGACGAACTGGGGGAGGCGCAAGTCTCCCCCATTTCAAGGAGGAGACTAATGAGCCAGACACCACACTCAAAGACCGTGACCTTCAGCAATGCCCAATTGCGGGCAGAAGTATCCAGCACGTCCAGGACAGTGGAGGTGTATCCCCAGGACGAAGCTATTCTGGTTCTGTCCAGGCTAGGGTATGCGGATGGCTCCTATGACCTGATCAGCCCGAAGACCGGCCTGCCATACTCTCCGACCTCCCTGCCGTTTAATGACCTGACGGATGGGGGCACGGTAACGGTGCAGGTATCAAAGAGAAACAGTCCCCGGTGAGAAGGGGACAGGCGTTCCGGGTTCCTGCCCGGCGCTGACCGAATCCGCAGGCGGACCGGCCCAGCTCCTCTAGTGGAGCCGGTTCAATCGTCTGAAAAGGCTAGGGATGCGCTGGAAGGGAGGCGGGGCAAGTCACTTTAGAATCGAAACCAGACTAGAGGAAGAACATGACTCCTGCAATCAATCCGCTGGCACCACCCAGCTACAACGGACTCCCTGACGACAGCCCTGAGGGGTACGTGGATGTCGATTTTTCATACGTGTACGACGTGGTTCTGACTGCCAACCAGGTACTCAAAGATCAGGCGGTGAGCACGATGAATGACGCGGATTTTGCCGTCCGTGCCATCGTCATAGCCTTTAACACGGGGTCTTTCTCCGCCAGGTTCAGCGACAGCCAGGGGTATTATCTCAGCAATGGGCTGATCGCGTCCGGGAACCTGATCGGGGATGCGGCAAGTCCCATGCCGGTGTGGCCGGAGATCCTGATCCCGGCTGGGGGAAGGATCGGGATCGACATCACGGAGACATCGGGGGCACCGAACACGGTGGAGATTCTGTTCCGGGGAGTCAAGCGGTACCGGATCGCGTAGTCCAGGCCGGAACGACTGGCCGAAGGAGAGATCTATGCGATACGAGTTAGAACCATACCGCACGCCGGAAGGGTATACGGACTTTCCGTTCACCTACGTGTTCGACGCTACCGGGATCACGGACGGCATCAACATCAGCAATCTGTCGAAGCCCATGCAGGGGGACTCAGACTTCATTCTGAGGCAGATTATCGGGGCAGATTCTTGTGTGGCGGCTCCATCAGCCGGAGGCAAGGTGCAGTTCTACAACGGATCCAAGAGCAAGATGACCCAGACACAGATCATTGCTCCGAAGAATTATCCGCTGGTCCCGGAGAAGCGGTACAAGTACAACGAGGAGATCAGCTTTGATCTGTATAACACGTTGCGGGCATTTAACGTGTGCGGGGGCACGCCGATCTACACCTCTTATATTGGCTTCCGGGGGGTGAAGCGGTTCCATGGCAATCCTGGGTATAGGTCCGGGGTAACGCCATACGCCTGGCGGGAAGTGCCTCAAGTATATGTCACGGACATCACCGTGAACTTCTCCAGATTCGCAGCGGGGACTACTAATCCAAATCCCCCCAGCCGGTTTGTAGTCCCACTCGATAATTATGACTTTGAGCTGTTCCAGATCAACATCAGCCAGCCTGGTGCATTACTGGCTGGTGGTGGGAACTCGTCGGCGGTGGGACTGACGACCAATGACTTCGGTATCACGCTGTATGATGGCCAGGGCCATCAGCTGAGTGACTTGCCACAGCCTGCTCTATGGGTATCTGGAGCGAAGCCAACAGCAGCGACCCAGCAGATCTACCAGGCAGTGGTGCCGGTGCCGCCTCTGGTATATCCGGCAGCGGGTCAGATTACCTTCGATGTGACCAGCTTCCTCTGCTCAACCAGTCTGCCTCAGGTGTATGACATTGCCTTCGTAGGTGTGTGGCGGGTGCCGTGTACCAGCGACATCAACACACTGGGCAACGCTAGCCAGATTACGGCAGGGAGGTACTGAGATGGCACTCAAGCCTAAAGTCGATGGGTTCATGTGGAACACCAGCCTGTTGCTTCTGCCAAACCGGTACTTCCCGTTTGCCCTGGGACAGCTGGAGTTTCTGAGACGGGCGAATAACTACCGGGCAAGGTGGTGGACGATTCCGGACGATGAGGGAGAGCCAATTGCCGCGTTTGACACGTTCCAGTTCCAGGTCAACGTCGCACCGGGGAGCTATCTCTGGGGGTACATGTTCAGCGTCAATACGACGCTGAGTCCGGGAGCATTGGTCACGGATATGCTTGTCTCCATAGTGGACAGCTGTACCGGGGTACCACTGTTTAATGACTTCGCCAATTGCGGTGGGGTCAATTCCACCGGCAACGCCAAGATGCTGCCGGTCATTCTCTCTCAGCCAAGGCTGGTTTTAGCTCCTGGTCTAGTCAATGTCGAGATTGCCAATCGGACCAGTGCTACCAGGAACTGCCAGCTGGTGCTGATGTTCGCTGAACCGTGCCGGGTGATTGACGAAGAAGGATGTGAGGTGTGCCGATGACGCCGACTCCATACGGCTATCCATTCCGGACTTCTGCTATCCCGCTGGTAGTGGGTGGACGGCAGAAGTACTTCCCGCGAAACGTCAATCAGAGACTGCTGCCGCCGAATGAGTTCAACTCGATCCTGGATTGTGAGGCGGACGTGTGGAACTGGATCACGGCCCAGGGAGGTCTCTCTAAACTGTGCCCTGGGATGGGGACTATTTACCAGGACCCTCCCTGGACCAAGATGCCATCTCAAGGAAGGCGGTTCAGCAAGATCAGTTCGATTGCGCTGCCCGTACCGGCTCAGTTCGGCACCGATTTGTTGGTCACCTCCATGGTCGTGCCGCAAGGATGGGATGGGGTGATCATCTCCACGGTCAACATGTTTACCGGACAGAACTTCGCAGAAGGTAGCGGGGACATCAGCTGGAGACTGCAGATCAACCAGCGATATGTGAAGGACATGGGCAATATCCAGGTCACGCTGGGGACGACCACGCAGCCGTGGCCGGTGAACAACGGGAGTATCCGGATTCAGTCACGGCAGTTGATTCAATTTTTTGCCAACGTGGCCAACGCCAATCCAATCAACGGGAGGATCGTGTGCGCCATGTTCGGCTGGTTCTACCCGAGGTAAAGGAGCGGATCATGAGTATCGCCAAAGTAATTTTACTGATCGGGCTGTCCATGTCCGGGATGGCCCAGCAGCTGCAGCAGGTAGTCGTGAACCCGGATTGTATTATTCCTTTTGCCTTCACAGCTACCGGACAGGTGGCTCCGGCCAATGCCAATTCCGCATTTAACAACAAGCAGGTAGGGTGCAACGTGTGGCAGATCCAGTATGCCAATACGGGATTTGCCACCGTGACCATTACACTGCAGTCCGCTCCTGACAGCAGTGGAGTGCCGGGAGCCTGGGGCACCATGGGCGGGACGTTGATCTTCGGCATCAATCCGAATACCAATACCTCCGGAGCATCGTCTCTGATTAACACGTTCGGCACCACGTTTGCGCCATGGGTGAGAGTTCTGCTGGCGGCTACCGGATCGGGACAGGTGACTGGCGTGGCGTTTGGCATACGCCAAGCTGGCAGCGGAGGAGCGACGGGAGGGGGAGGATCGAGCAACGTCACTGTCGTGGCCCCTCTGGGCCAACAGGCGGCGGCAGCCTCAGTGAGTGTGGCGATTGCCAATAATCAAGCTGCCGGAACAAGCAGTGTGCCCATTCAGGGTGCAGCGGCCAGCGGGTCTGCTCTCGCTGGTAATCCTGTATTGCAGGCGTTGAGCGACGGCACCAATGCCCAGTCGGCTCTGACGTGTGACCGTGCCAAGCCCATCATTACAAATCTATCCGGTTCCGGTAATACTCAGATCTTCGCGGGGACAGTAGCGCAGAACATCTATGTCTGTGATATAGAGTTCTCGACTGGCACGCCGGAGGATTTCAAGTATACGGAGGGGACTGGGGCTAATTGTGGGACAGGTACCGCTGACGCCACGGCGCTGATGAAGAACATCTCTGCATGGAGCCTTACCCCAGCCGGGGGTTATGGTTCGTTAATCACCCAGACTACGGGTGACTCTCTTTGTGCAAATCAAGCCAATGCTCAAGCGGCTGGAGTAACGGTCTGGGCCATCAAGTTCTAAAAAACTGCCATGATGAAACGATTCCTACTAACCTTGGGGCTGTTCGCCTCTTTCGCCTGGGCGCAACCGCCCGACTGTTCCATTTTTTTCAACTTCACTGCGGTAGGGCGCTATCCCGCTACCGGTTTCAATTCCGGCTCGTTGCAGACCGGTTGTGTCGGTTGGATTCTGACGTACTATTCGACCGGCTTTACCGCCGTTTCGTTGCGGCTCGACTCTGCGGACGATGCGTCCGGAAGCCCGGCAGCCTGGGGAGCCTTCGCGGGAACGGTGGTTTCTACTACCGGGTGCAGTATCACCAATCCATTAACCGCGACTACGCACGGATGCCTGATTGAAAATGGGGCGAATCCGTGGGTATCGGTCAACCTGCAGAGCGTTACAGGTACAGGCACAATCGTCGGCTATGCGTTCGGATGCCGCCCAGACCATTGTTCGGCTTTATTCGGGGCAGGGGGTGGAGGCGGAGGGTCTTCCGGGCCAGCTTGTAATCTTACAGTCGAAGTTCCGTTGAGCGGAACCGGCTATGTGCAGTTAGTCTCCGCTAGCGGTTCCACACAAGTGAAGGTGTGCAACATCGTATACGGCTCCGCGACAATGGCGATTGTCCCGGTGGTCAATTCCCTCTCATTGGCGTTCGGGAATTGTAGTGCTGGTCCCACGGAAGCTGTAAGTCTTCCTGGAATCACGGCGTACAGCGACACGTTCAACGGTACCCTGATTGGACCAGCAGGGGCGGCGCTGTGTGCCAAAGAGTCGGTTGCTAATTCCGATAAAGTAACGATCACGTACTCTCAAAACTGAGGATTTTCCATGAAACGCTCTTTTCTGATCTCTGCTATTCTTGCCTGTTCGGTGCTCTCGATTGCGGCATTTCTCCAAGCCTCCGGGATTGTCCCGGCGATCGTACCGGCGCTTTCTCCCTCTACTAGCCGTAGAGGGACCACCACGCCCGCATCGGGGGCGGGAATCTTCCAACTCGCGGCAAATACCACTGCTGGTAGTGCGGGAGCGGCGATTTGCGATGACGGAACCGGGAATGCGACTACTACAGGCTGTACCACTAACGCAGTCACGTCCACAACCCCGGTAACAGTGAATACCAATGTGACCACGGACCAGCAGTTGATGGAACTGTCGCTTTCGGCTGGATACCTGAATAGTCTTGGGCGTCCGTTTAGCATGTTTGGGGCGGGAGTCTATACGACGCAGGCCATGCAAACGCCAACTCTGAACTTCAAAATCAAACTCTGTACAGTATCTGGTTGTGGCTCAGGAACGGTGGTCACGCTTGTAAGCATTACCAGTGGAATCACCATTGCGGCCAGTTCGAATATCTCCTGGAACCTGAGCGCAACGGCGGTAACTGCGGCAACGGGCGCAACTGGGAACCTGGAAATTCACGGTCCCGCAACCGTGGATCTCGGTTCCGCTCTAAGCACAGCGGCCACCGTTTATAACGATACCAATACGGCGGTATCAAGCAATATCGATCTAACCGCAGCCTTATTTGTTGATTTTACGGTCGCGTTTTCGACCAATGCGGCTACGGCAAACATTTGCACACAACGCGAAGGCGTAGTTAGCCCTGGTGGGTCCACCGCAGGCGGAGGGGGAGGCACCGGGGCCGTGACTCAAATTTCTCAGACCATTCTCGGATCGCCTGCGGCTTCTGTGACGTTTAGCGGCATCGCCGGGACCTTCACGGATCTCCTGCTGACCATACAAGCGCGATCTTCCACCGCAAGCACACAAGATACTGTGTTAATCCAACTCAATGCCGATACCGGCGCGAACTACGATACGCAAGCAAACAATACGTCCAATACGGGAACCACGAGCGGCGGACAAATCCTGGCAGGGACAAGCATGAATCCTAGTTCTATTTCTGCCGCCAGTTCCCCGGCGAATATGACCGGGTCCGCTCAATTTCTGTTCTTAAATTACGCGGGCACTACATTTGATAAAACTATGCTGGCAAGTTATGGGTTGATCGGCACAGCCTCAGCCCTAAGCAATGGCGCAAGCTGGAATCAGTGGCGAAGCACGGCAGCTGTCACGTCGGTTAAGCTATTTTTGGGTTCCGGCGCGAATTTCGTAACCGGTAGTGAGTTTACGCTCTGGGGAGTCAAATAAACATCGTGACTGTTTCGTCAATACTGCTTGCGGCCATAATTCTTTCATCGCAAGTAGACCCAAACCGAACCGCATGGAATCCAGCAGAGACTATTATTACATCGGCAAATGTGCCAACCATTCACCCCGTTGGCTTCTTTGCAACTGACGGCCCGATCTATGCTCAACCGCTAATCGCACCAGTGATGATCCGCAGCACTATGTACAACGCTCTTTTCACATGCACGATGAACGATACTTGTTATGCTTTCGATGCCGATAGTCCTGGGGTCTTGTTGTGGCGGACACCACTAGGGATTATTCCACGGACCTCCTACCCGGCCAGCAGCGACGAGTATGGCGTACCGCTCGGTTGTCTCTCTACCCCATCAATTGACCCAGTCACCCAGCGGATGTTTGCGATTTGCAGTAGCTCCTCCAGCTGGGTGCTGTTTTGTATTGACCTTGTTACTGGTGCGATCAGAAAGCAAACTACCATCGCGGGGGCTTATGGTGGGGCAATGTTCGATCCAGGGTTTCATAACTTCCGCTCAGGCGTGACTCTTGCTAATGGGAATGTGTACATCATGGCGGCATGCTTGTGCAATGAACAGTCCGACACCTGGCACGGATGGGCCTTCGCTTACGATGAGAATTTGAATCCAGTCGGGGTGTTTTGTACGACTCCGACCGGCAACGGAGGAGGCATTTGGTCTTCAGGAGCGGCGGCGTCGGTTGATTCAAGCGGCAATCTTTATGTTAGTACCGGAAATGGCTCCTGGGACGGAATCAGCAATTTTAGCGAAAGCGTCTTGAAATTAAGCCCGACGCTCACATTACTCGACTGGTTCACGCCGTCCGACTGGGCAAGCCTAATGGCGAATGATGAAGACCTTGCTTCGAACCGGGCAATCCTGATTCCGGGGACTTCGCTATTGGTGCATACTGCGAAAGATTTCCGAGTCTTTTTACTAAGTCAGTCCGATCTGGGGCATCTGCAGGGAACGGGGACGGCTCCTGTACAGGTTTTTACTATGGGCGGGACGGTTGGCTCTGGAACCGGAGCCTACGGGTCTGCCTGGATGAATGAAACATATTACATCCCAAGCACCATCGGCGGACTCAGTGCTTTTAGTTTCAATGGGTCTACGTTCAATCCGACCACATCCGCTTCCATTAATTTTGGAGTAGGCTTTCCCGGGCCAGCCGGGTTATTTGGATCAGGAACAACGATCCTATGGGCTGTGACGCCAAATGGGGATGCCAGCACAATGGAGCAGACTGGCATGCTGCACGCCTTGAACCCATCCACACTCGCGGAATTGTGGAACTCCGGCAGTACTCTGGGACACTTGCCAAAGTTCGCGGCTCCGGTCGTAGCCAACGGGAAAGTATATGTCTCCACGCTGGATAATCAGGTTCAGGTTTATGGGCTACCTCCTGGGTCTGGGGCAGGAAGGATTTCTATATCGAGTGTAGGAATCGGATCGGTTGCAAGACGCTAGGTCCATCCTGGCAGGATTAGCAGGGATAAATGGCATTCAACATAGTCGAGATCGACACAGTCGGTCAGGACCAGCAGCAGCCAATGAATGGTGGCGGCGGTCCTGGAGGAGTCGTAACTCTACGCGATGTAGTTGGACCGGTCCAGGTGGGCAGCAATCTCTACGTGGCCATGAGTCCGGCAGTATTCAACGGCGTGATTCAGGTGTGGAAGTCTACGGACGGGGGAGCTACCTGGACAGCAGCCGGAGCCAGTCAGGCGTGCCGCAATGCCAATGGACATTTTTCTTCATCTACGGGGCTGTTCACATTCGCATTCCTGGATAATTCCAACGCCGGATCAAACAACCCGGTCCGGCTCGTTCAATTTGACACTTCCACGGACACAATGGGTGTGCCGTTTGGAGGAGTAGCCAGTCAACCGAGCGAGAGTGCGGTACATTCAGTCAGGGTCCGCTCCACCGGAGACATCGTAGTAGTTGCCACAGACTCCAGCGGAGCCAATACCAGCTACAACTTCTCGGTATTCTCCGGTGGCGCATGGGCTGTTTCTCATCAGGGATTCGACATCACCGGCAACGGAAATTCCAAGACTGTATCTACTGCCATTGACAATGCCAACCGCATACACATCATCGTGTCGGTCAGTGCTGGTGCTGCTTACAACGTGGATTACTGGAGTCTGGATTCGACCAACGTGATCACCGGACCGATAGTCTTTGGCTGGGTAACGGCTAGCGGCATGGACCAGAGCAGTGTGCCTACCATTGCCGTGTCGGATGCAGCAGACACACTGTACATAGCCAATAGCAGGAATGGCACAGAGGTACGGATCTTTTATGGTACTCCCCGTTCTGCTCCGGTCTGGAACGGCACCTTCCAGGGAACTCTAATCGGCACAATTCAGGCCGGGGATGTGATGAGTTCAAACGGAGCAAACATTACGCTGGGAGCAGATGGCAATCTGTACATCGCGGTCCTCCATGGTCCCGGTGGGGCCGGAGAGTTCGTGGACGAGTACAAGACTCCTGCCAGCAGTGCTCCTACCGTGTGGACGGTTACACAAAACATCATCGACGAAGCAAGTACGAATCCTCCATCCATCTCGTTTTTTTCTCAAGCCAGGATTCATAACAACCCCATTGCAACTCAACTTTATTTCAATGGAGCGATTGCAGGATCTGGAATCACCAGATTTCTGCTCGGACTATCGTCTGCTCTGGCGGTTCAATGCAATAACCCCCCTGCCGGAGCCGCAGGAGCGCCATACCTATCTACATTCACCGGATCTGGCGGGACGCCACCTTACACTTTTGCGATCTCCGCCGGATCGCTGCCGCCTGGCCTGGTGCTCAACCCAGCTACTGGTGCGGTAACCGGGACGCCAACCTTCGGTGGCACTTATAATTTCACGGTCCAGATCACGGACTCTGCCGCAGCCACAGCCACGGTCAACTGTTCTATTGCTATCGCGTTCGTCCCTACAGTTCCCATCGGTGGCGGCAATCAGATCGTACACGGAGGGTGCAAACCGCTCAACGAGTTCGACTATTGCCTTCTCCGCGAGGTCGCCAAGTGGAAACGGATGCGGCCTCTGCCTGTGTGCTCCGTGCCGGAGGATCTCTGGACGGTAATGCCGTGGGAACCGGACTGGGGATCTCTTCCGGCCTTGGCGGTACCCTTTCGTCACATTCAGTCCATCGTCACACCCGCCACTGCGGCGGGAGATCAGATCGTCAGCCAGTTAATCGTGCCACAAGGCTATGACGGCATCCTGGCTGGCGTGTTCTGGAAATATAACGGGGTCAACTTTATCGAAGGATCAGGTGACATATTCTGGCGCATTCAAGTCAACATGAGGTTTGTGAAAGACCTCAGCAACGTGGGGTTCACCCTGGGCAGCTCTGTCACTCCTATGCCTATGACAGAAGGACAGCAGCTGCAGTCCAGGCAGCGGATCTCCGTGGTTGTCAACGTACCCAATCTGTCTGGCACAATTCAGGTAGGAACCTCCACGATTACTGGAGGGCTGTTCGGATTTTTCTGGCCCAAGGGGGTGCCTGGGTGGACATCGCGCTAGTAAGCCTCATTATGCTGCAGGAGATCAAAGATGGAGGAGGCACCTGGCAAGCGTTCGTGATCGCTAATCTGACTCTCCTGGTCGGACTGGCATTCTGGGCTGGAGTACAGTCGAACCGGATCTCCAACATGGGAACGCGGCTCAAGGAGCATATAGAATGGTCGGCACAGCAGATTAAGGATCTCCAGGCTACCTCCCAGGCAGTGACAATAGGTAAGCTGGAGGAGAAGATGGATCATATTGGTGACCGTATCGACATTCTGCAGAAGGACTTCGATGAGTTCCGTGGTTCCATATTCATCGAAGCGATCCGGATGAGTCATGGAACAGGCAAGGAGAGAAAACCAAATGATGCTAAATCTTGATCGGCAGCCTCAGTCCCAGCCGGAGCTGGAACCGGAACCGCGTTACCAGATCCCGGTGCCGTTCCTGGGGCACCAGACCGGGCTGGGTGACGCCGTCCATGCCGCGATCCAGAGAGTAGCTGGCACACGGCAGAATTGCAAACCGTGTGAGGCGCGGCAGGTGTACCTCAACAGCCAAGTGAGATTCAACCCATGGATCTGGTAGCACAGCCGAATGAGCGTGTGTACCGCTGCCCTAAACCAGTGGCCCAGCTACAGCACGAGTCCTCTGTCTACGGTCCGCCTGGAGACAACCGGCTCCGGCGTCTCAAGTCAGTAGACCATGATCATGACCACTGGTATCTGTTCAGCCGGAGCGGTCTGGCCATCGCCAGGATCTCTCCTCAGGAATGGGCCAAGGCCCTGGCGGGAGTTTAGAATCTAATGACACTGGCAGAGGTGCAAGATCTGTATTACCGGGCGCTGTGCATCTGGCGGGAGATGCGAGGTGAGAGTGAGCAGGCCAGGCTGGGGTGCTACTGGGCAATCACGAACCGGAGCACCGATATGTTGAACCGCTGGCCGAAGACGTTGTATGGAGTCGTGACACAGCCGATGCAGTTCTCCAGCTTCAATCCGACCGATCCGAACAGTTCCAAGATGCCCAGCATCAGGAACACTGCAGACTGGCAGGCGTGGAATGAGATCTGCAGCATGTGCGACAACCCTGGGGAAGATCCGACCCAGGGAGCCAACCAGTATGAGGCCCTGCCGGACGGAGCACAGAGACCCCCCTGGGCGATGCAGAGCCGGATGACGGTGCAGATCGGCAGGACCAGGTTTTACAAGCTATGATGATGCCAGTGAGACGGATGGGGATCGGGAGACTGGGCGATCAGTCCGTCACGGACATCATTACCCAGGCGGCCCAGGCGCAAGGTGTTCCGGCGGCTCTGGCGCTGGCTCAGGCACAGCACGAAAGCAGCCTCAATCCCAGCGCCACACATCAGGAAGTTAACGGCTGCATTGCATATGGTCTGTTCCAGCTGGAGGATTGCTACTTCAGCGGGCAGGGAGATCTGACAGATCCGACGATCAACGCCAACGTGGCCCTGGCGTACCTGTCTCAGCTCAACACCAAATATGGCGGCTGGTACAACGCTCTGATGGCCTACAACGAAGGGACCAGCAACTTTGAAAAGGGTGACCAGGCGTCTGCCGGGTACGCGGCGGCGATTCTGGCGGCAGCGGGCATGAACGTGACCGGAGGAACCACGACGCCTCCGGCCACGTCCGCACCGGCACCGGCAGCAGGACCTCCGGCACCTCCCCAGGCTCCGACACCTAGTCCGGCTCCGGCAGCTGGTCCCAGCCTGGCGACCATGGCACTGATCGCCGTGGCCGGGATCTTTGCATTGGATACATTGTCATGAGCAAGGCAGTGACTGGGCTGACAGGCGGCAAGCCTGCCAAATTCAACGATTACAAGCAGCTGTTCTCCACTGTGCAGAGGCCGGAGAAGTTTTCCGGAGAAGAGGCCGGGTTCACTCCACGGGCTGGACAGAGAGGTCTGCCGACATGCGGCGATTGTATCCACTGGTACCAGAATCCCAGGACCGGCAGAGCAGTGTGTGAAGTGGTCCGGCTGACCTATGAGATGGACATCCGGCCCAGCTCCACCTGCCGATTCCAGACGGAAGATGGAAGATCCTACCCTCTGCTTCATGTACTCTGATATTGACAGATGACCGGAGGCAGGCTACTATGACTTTGTCACCAGCGTATCTACTAACCCAGCGAAACACAAAAAGGCCCGGCACACTGACCAGTAGGAAGGTCGGCAGCGCCGGGCTGATTTGTTTGTGGTTGGCTTCATGCGGGGGCGGTGGCAGCGTGGTCAAGCCGCCGGTTCCGCCGGTTCCTCCCACTCCGCCCGCGCCAGTTATCGTGACGCCACCTCCGATCCCGGCGGCAGCCAGGGGCGGATCGAATATCCTCTCCGTCCACGTCGGCCAGATGGATGGCTTTATTGTCAAGTTCGACACGTTGACCACCCAGATCGACTCTGAGCTGCGGACCATGTATGCCAATGGGCAGAGGCGGCTGAAGATCCCGCTGCTGTTCTACCACGGCTCCACGGACGGCGTCGCGGTAGATTCGACTGGCGGCATGATGAGCGATCACGATACTCAGAATCTGCTTCACCTGCTGCAGTTGATCCGGAGTATCGGGTACGAGCAGGTTCAGATCGAGTTCCTGCCGGAGTGGTGGAATGACCCGGAATGGTGGGTCTCACCAGGAGCCTACAACAGTCCTGGGTTTGGGAACTGCAACTCCGTCGTGGTCGGAGAGGACGGCGTAGAGCTGGCTTCGATGAAGAACGACTGGTATGGAGAGAACTGGTCCTTCGTCTCCAACACTAGGCAGACCTTCCTCGTCGCTGGCATGAAGTACGTGGTCAGTCCCATGGGAGAGGGGATGGACCCCAGGTTCCTGGCCTACGTCCGGAGGCTGTGGATCGACTACACGGCCACGTTCGGCAAGGACGACACGATAGGTTACTCCGTCGTCCCCACAGCGGCCAACATTGCGCTGATCCCCCAGGTCTACAGCGGTAACCTGCCGACCCTGATGGACCTGCACATTTACGACAACAATACGTATGGGAACCAGTGCGATATCACGACGCCAGGCAGCTGCACATACGCGGCCTATGTCGCGGCGGATCAGGCGCTGGCGAAGGCCGGGTACACCGGACCGGTGATCGTCGGCGAAGTGTTCTACAATGATTCGGCGACCGCTCAGGCGTTAGTGAGAGCGAGAGCCACAACCGGGAGAGCGATCTCCTGGGTGACGCAGTGGCCTCTGACCAGGACGTTCCAGGCCGGGCAGAATGAGGACGTAATTCCGGCTGATTTTTCAGGTTACATGATGGCTGGATTCTAGCTAGAGGAGGAGAGAATGAAACGATTGACAATTTTGATCCTGCCGTTGATCCTGCTGGCGGGGTGTGCCACAACCAACACGACAGGAGGAACGACACCGCCGCCTCCGCCGACGCCGCCGCAGATTACCGTGGCCAATTCGATGCTGGCTCTGAGCCATGCCCTGAATGGAGCCACGGATGCTCTTATAGCCTGCCGTCAGCAGTCCAAGTGTGACGCGGCGGATGTGACAGCAGCGGAGAATGTCATCTCCGCCATTGCCATGGTCGGCAAGCAGATCGACGCGGAGCTGGTGTCCACGGACCCGTGGGCTACACAGAAGACCGCGATCCTCAAGGACATCACCGCCGCCGGTCTGGTGCAGCTGAAGGCCAAAGTGTCGCCATCCACTCAGCTGTTGATCACGTCCGTGGTGGCGATTTTTGATAACGTGTCCTTAGCCGTAGGAGGTCCGACAATCTAATGGCCGCCAACATCATCCCGTATATCACTATCGCGCTGCAGGCGGAGCCGGAGCTGCTGGCGCTGATTCAGTCGATCCGGTCACTCGTCAAGAAGTATCCGACTCTGACTCCGGAACAGATTACTGCCCTGGTGCAGCAGGCAGTCAACCCGGCGGACCAGGAGTTCGATGTGGTCCTGGCCAAGATCCACGCGGACCAGGCAGGGACCTCAGGTTCCGGGGCCTCAGGTTCCTGGCCTATGCCAGCGCCACCGTCTCCCGGCAACCGGTAAACTGATAAACAACCAGGAGGGGTTGCTCCAACGTCTTCGTGGCCGATGGAGCCACACCAGGCGGGGGAGCGGACCTTCTGGGCAACTCCTCAGGAGATCTCAATGAGTAGCATCCCAGTTTCCGTTTATGCACAGACTCCGTGGAATCCGTATACGCTAGACCCGGCTGGCAAGTGGCGGCAGTGGTTCCAGTGGCGTGTGTCGGAGATCATCGGCTTCAGTCCTTGGGCTGATCCGATTCCAGGATGGCATCCGGCGGCTGGAGCATACCTGGATCTGTACAGCATCCAGAAGGACCCGTCCAAGAACTGGATGACCATGCCTCCGGACTGGCAGCTGTACGATGCCAGTGGGAACCCGCTCTACATTCCCTGGGGATGCGCCAATGGCACCTGTCCGCAATACGCGGCGGACATCCGGCATCCGGGATACATCGCGGCATGGCTAGGCAGAGTGGCACAGCTGCGGGATCTGAAGTACAAGATCCTCTATGTGGACGACGTGAACCTGGACGGTCAGATCAGCGACGGCAACGGCACACTGGTCATGCCGCCAGGAATGACAAATGATCTCTGGTCCGCCGCCGTGTGCGATCTGCTGGGCAAGGTCAGATCTCAGTTTCCGGATCTGACCATCGTCCATAACCCGGTTTGGTATTCGCGGTCCTCCTACGTCCAGGTCGAGCAGCAGCTGGCCGATCTGATTGATGTGGAGAGAGGATACGGAGATCCAAACCTGACGCCACAGACCAGCGTCAACCTGCTGCGGTTCGTCCAAGGATCTAAAAAGCCGGTGCTCCAGATGGAATACACCAAGGACAACCTGGCCTACAAGATCGCGTGCTTCCTGCTGGGGTACCGGCCTGGGAACCGGATGGCCGTGCTCGATCTGTTCCCGGACGCCTGGGACCTGGCCATGGACGTGGACTTCGGCCAACCGCTGGAACCGCCCAGGGATTGCAGCGGCAACGGGCGGATCGTGTGGAACCGGGATTTCAGCCTGGTGAGTGTGTTCGTGGACTTCACCGCCAAGACCGGAACCGTCACTACTCTCTAATGCACCCGTGGAACCGGCGCGGTCAGCACTCCGGCCCCCAGCAGGCCAAACGCCTGCAGCACGATCAGCAGGCAGATCAGCACCGCCACGATGATGACGATGGAGCGGATCGACTCCACCATCGGAACATACTTGACCAGTAGCCACACCACCAGGCCAATGATTACTAGGCTCAGGATCAGACCCAGGATTGTCATAGGGACCTCCGGTCTAATCGGCACGGGCCGGGCCACGGTAACACCGGATACGACGCACACTAGACCTGGTTTTCTGACCTGAGCCTAAGTCCTTTGTTTCCGACATCCTATTTACCAGGCAAATAGTTCCTCTAGGGGTTACCCCTACTCGACATCTGTCAAGTTGGGGTATACTCTCTCTTCGTATGGGGTGGCATCCACACCAGCCGGAGTTCGACCTGGCCGTCCTGGTCCGCCAGGCGTTCACGTCGGCAGGTATACAGCTGGGCCACCGGCTCCGGATCGGCCAGTCCGGAGATCTGAAGGAGGCCCAGGTGGACGGCCCGGTCGTGGAGGTCCGTCGCGTCTGGGACATTCAGCTCCACGGCCAGGGGGAGGCCCGCGTCTACGTGGACCATTCCGGTCGTGACCGGGCGGACGCCATGGAACGGTACAAGCGGGTGCTAGAGGCCGCCGGGTTCCTCCTGGCGGAGCCGTGGATGAGCCGCCAGAGATCGGGCAGCCGGAAAGTGTTCCTATGGGTAAAGAGGAGAGACGATGGACGAGCAGAAGCAACGAAGCAAGATTGAGCAGATCCGGGCGGAGATCAGTGGCCTGGAGCGGAGCCGGGACGCGGCCCACCAGTTAGGTTCCGGCATCCGCATGATCGCGGATGGTCTCAACGAGATTGGCAACGCCATAACCGACATGCTGCTGGTCGGCATCGAGGACCAGCTGACTGACGCCAAGGAGCACCTAGCTCTCCATACGCCTGACCCGGACCGGCTGACCCAGGAGCTGATGGCGGCCAATGAACGGGTGCAGCAGGCGGAGGCGTACCTGGCCCGCATGATGGAAGGCGTGGCCCAGGTGCCGGAAGAGTACCGTGGCTTTCTCCAGCTGATCATGCCGGTGATTGAGATGCAGATCCAGAATGCCAGGGAGCGGGTCCAATACCTCCGGGAGGAGCTGGAGAAGATCGCACCGATGCCGGATGCCACCATGACCGGTCCGGACGCGGAGGAAGATCCCAGTGAGGCCATGCGCCGGGTGGAAGGTGGAGAATGACGATCCGCTTCAGCTGTCCCAACGGCCACAGCCAAGAGGCGGTGTTTGATGAATCCCGGATTGGCAGCACCATTGCCGCGTCTTTCCTCAAGAAGTACGCGGACCAGCTGGCTGGCCTGCTCGATGGCACCAGTGACCTCTACGTGGTGAAGCCGACTCCCAGGCGCTGCCAGATCGAGGGGTGCGGCCAGGTGGTGAAGGCCACGGTGGTGTCATGACTAACCTGGTGCCTGGTGCCAAGTGTCCCAAATGTGGCCTGGAGCTGCTGATCACGTTCCGCACGGTCGGCCCTAGCCGGAAAGTATTCGAGTATCACCACAACCAGATCCCATCCCAGCCGTGTGTGGTCGAGATCCAGCAGCCGGATCATGACCAGTATGAGGAGATGGCCTACAAGCCACTAATCCAGCGAAGTCCGGAGGCACCTGTCCAATGATCTCTGACCTGACACCTGGCCGTACTGTCTTCTACTTCAGCCATCAATACAAGAGCTGGAACCCAGGACCTGGGACAATTATCCGTCCCGGCAAGCCAGGCCGCGTAGTAGTCCGCTTCGAGCGGTTCCCTCGTGCCCGTTCAGTCAGTGTCAAATCCCTCTACAAAAACAAAGAGCTGGAGTCCGACTGATGGCCTTCGGCTTCCAAGGTCCCATCGGCGACGGCTCCACCACCGGGATCGGCGACCACGGCATGGTAGACTATGCTCTCTCCCGCACCTATCGCATCCTGTCCGCCGACCGCAACCAGCAAGTGGCCAGCTGCAAGGTCTGCGGCACGACTCTCCGCCGGGATCATGGGTTCAAGGTCTCAATCACCGGCCTCTTCCTTCGCACGCCGAAAGACTGCTACCTCTGCCAGTCCTGCTTCACGCCGGTCAAGGCCGCGTCTGAACACTTCCCGCTGGTCACACCTCCTCCATCCTGGTGGAGACTGCTGGACCGCAAGCCCGTCAGCCCAGGAGAAACCCCTCCCGTCTCCGAAAGGATGTCCGGCCCGGATATTGACGGAATGATTAAGCAGCGTGAAAAACGGAGAAAGCCGTGAATCTGTGCAAGTTTTGGCGCTATCATCGGAGAGTGAAAAAGCGGGCGGTCAAGTTAGTCATCCACATCGGCCCGCCAGGAGCACACATGTCAACCAGCATCACAGTTATCCAGCAGGTTCCGGGGCAGATCTCAGGGTCACTTGACGCTAAAGGCAACACCCTCCCGGTTCCTTCCTTTACGACGCCGCCTAGCTGGACTTCCAGCGACACGACTGTCTTAACCGTAGCGCCTGCCGCCGATGGACTCTCCGCAGTCATCACGGCGGTTGGCAAGATCGGCTCCGCCACCATTACCGTGAGCGGTACGCCAACCGGAGAAACGGCTCCTATCCAGGGGTCAGCGGATATCAGCGTGACTGCCGCACAACCGGCCTCCCTGGTTCTCAGCCTGGGCACTCCGGTCCTGCAGACTCCGCCGGTTCCGCCGCCGCCGCCTGGACCGTAGTCAGAAAGGTTTTACTTTGAGGCTCCCGCAATGAGACACATACTTCGAGCCGGGGCAGCGTTTCTCATGACGCTGCCCCTCATTTTTTCTCAGACGACCTCTCCGGTCACCATTACGCCCACCAAGGTCAGTGCCCAGTTGGGGCAACCACTCTACTGTGCGATTGTCCCGTACATGACGACCCAGATTCATCTTTACTGCTACACCACCAAGACCACGACCTGGGACCGCATCATCAAAAATGAAGTCATCGACCCGTCCACGCCGACTGTTCACTGGCCGGACATCGTCCTCTGCACAGCTGGCACTACGACCATCTGTAGCCCAGCTTCCGCTCCCACCACGTCCATGTCCTGGCAGTTCTACCAGGACTCAACCGGCCTGGTTCACTGGACTGTGCAGTGGCAAGGATCGGGATTCAAATCCGGCACATTCACCAATGGGGCTTTCCAATGATCTACGACTGCTTCACGTTCTTCAACGAGCTGGACCTGCTGGAACTCCGCCTCCATACCCTCTCCCCACACGTTGACTACTTTGTCATCGCTGAGGCGGACTATACTTTCCAGGGCAACCCCAAACCCCTTTACTTTCACGAGAACCGCCACCTGTTCCACAGTTTCGATTCTAAAATCATCTGGGTGCCGGTCCGGACTGGGCAGACTCACGCCTGGAGTCCGTGGGAGAGGGAGGCATACCAGAGGCGGGCAATCCGGAAACATTTCATGCGGATGAACATGGAGTCTCAGTGTGCAACTCCGTCTCCTGGGCCGGACGACTTCATCCTGCTGGGTGACGTGGATGAGATCCCGGATCTGGAATATCCAAAATGGAGAGAGCTGGCAGAGACAGCTCAGTCTTCGTCCGTGGCCTGGATTATGGATATGACTTATTACTGGGTCGATCTGTGGATCTCGAAGTGGTACGGAACGGCGGGCATGAAGTTAGGAGAGATTGACCAGCGGCTGAACGGTGACTTTCAGAAGCTGCGGGACTACCGAGGGTCTACGTTCCACAAGTTTGTTGGTGGTTGGCATTTCAGTTTCCTGGGAGGGGTAGATGCAATCCAAGAAAAAATCAAGGCGTTCTCACACAGCGAGTACCTATCAGCGGCGGATGAAGAGAATATCCGACAAGCAGTTAGTGAACGGTGGAAGCGGGGAGTCGATGTCTTCGGACGAGACATCTACAAGTTCCGTCCCCTGGCCGCCGAAGAATGTGAGAGGCTACCAAGATATCTCACAGACAATAGGCATAAATTCAGCGGATTTTTTATGCCTGACACGGAAAACCAAAGAGCTGTTGATGCAGGGTAGCGGAGAGACCATACTCAGGACGCCTAATCCAAATTGTCCAGAATGCCAGTCTTGGAGACACCACATGAACCAGTCTCCGGCGGATCGGTTAAAATATCATCCGGAGGCAGGACATGGGTTCGTCAAGGACCGCAGACTTGCCGGAGGACGTTGAGGCTCCGGCACCGAAGAAACTATTTCCGCAATGGTCTAGCGTAGAGCAGGACTTCTGGATTGACATGTTCGAGCAGTTCTCTGAGAACATGCTGAGTCAGCTGCCGGAGGAAGACGCGGACCTCAATCGCGCTATTGAGAGAGCTGGCGGTGAGGACGAGTTCTTCAAGGAGAAGATCCGTCTGGCGGCGGTCCTGGCTGATAAAGCGACCCAGGAGATGATCTACCGCTTCGAGCGGCAGAAGCCTGTAGCCATCCAGCGCCGGGCATCCGGTCATGGCGATGATAAGCCAAAGAAGAAGCGGCGGGCACTCTGGTAATGAAGCAGCTCGTCAGAGTCGTCCTCTATAACCGCGTCTCCGATCCGCGTGGCCGCCAGGAGCCGGAGAACCAGGCCCGGCAGATGAGAGAACGGATCGAGAGCCAGAAGAAAGAGAAGGGCTGGGTCCTGGTCAAGGAATACGTGGATCAGTACACCGGCTCCAAGAGCGACCGGCCTGCATTTGAGGAGCTGTTCCGTGACGCCAGGGAAGGGAAGTTTGACCTGGTTATGTTCTGGTCTCTCGACCGGTTCTCCAGAGAAGGAGTGCTGGAGACTCTCAAACACCTGGAGACGCTGACGGAGTGCCGTGTGGGATGGATATCTCTCACGGAGCAGTATCTGGACTCACTTGGTCCCTTCCGAGACGCCGTTCTGGCGATCCTGGCGTGCATCGCCAAGCAGGAACGCATCCGGCTCTCCGAACGGGTCAAGGCGGCATTGCAGAGGAAAAAAGATGAGGGGAAGAAGATCGGCGGCAGGCCGAAGGATATTGACTGGGATCAGTTCGCCCGCGCCTGCAAGGTCGGATTCTCTACCGAAGACCTTCAGCGGATGTTTGGCCTCTCTCCGAACTGGATACGCAAGAAGCGGAGGGATCTGGGTAACCCACAACCTGTAGATGCCCCAAAAGCCAAAGACCCAACCGGTAGCGAAACCAGGGCGTCAATTTAGAACGTAATTTCAACTTGACGCTGTCTCCGCCCGGTATTAACATCGGTAGCTGTCAGCTATTTATATGAGTAACGGCTGACACGTTTCGTTTCGCTGGAGACATCGCTTTGAAGCAAGGCCGTACAGCTGTAACTCGAAGTGTCTCTGTGCCACAGCCGGAGTGCTGACATGGCGCGGAAGTCGAAGAGTGGGAACCACGGCGGGGACGATGGCAACGTCGTCCAATTCTCTGATTCTGAGATGGTGTACAAGCCGGACGAGTTCCTCTGTCCAGGCCAAGATGATCATGGTAACAGCGTCCGGCTGACATTCCGTTGCCCGCCGATCATGGAGCGGGAGCTGGAGATCCTCAAGGCTAATCGCCACCTTCCCTACAAGACCATCAGCGATATCGTTCGCCATGCCGTGTTTCGCCATGTGCATTGGCTCCATGCCATGGAAGACATGCCGGAGCACATCCTCTCCGGTCTCGACATGGTCATGGAGGTGTGCCGCGACGCGGAGATGAGGTCGAAGGTAGAGGAGACCTTCGTGGCTATGGACAAGATCATCGACCAGCGCCTCCAGGAAGGTGACCGTGGTGAGGCCCAGCGGTTGATGACGGAGACCAAGCAGAAGATTTTGAAGATGCCGAACTCACGCTGGCGTCAGAATTGGCTGGATCGTTTCAGCCGCAAGTATTCACAGTACCTGATGGTTTCGGCGGAGGTACAAGCGACCGGGACCACGGACAACGTGATTGACTTTCCCGTGGAGAACAACAATGGTCATCAAGACTAAGAGAGTGGACAATAAGCACGTCATCGTAATCGAAGCACAAGAGGATGACTATTCGGACATTCAGAAGTGGATCAGCGAACTGGATGTCTACCTGGCCAAGCGTCTGGCTAATGGTGGCCTGGAACAGATACCGGACGATGAGCCGATTATCGTGTTCCGTGGCCGGGATCGCCTGGCTCTGGTCATGCTTCTCAATTACCGTAACCTCTGCGTAGCTGATGAGTGCAACATCCACCAGCTGGACACACTGGACGGGATGATCGTCGCATTCAAAGAATTTGCCACACGGTACCCGGAACGGATGAAACAGCCGGGCATCACTCGCGGCAGGTAGGCTCCGATGACAACCTGGCACGTCTTTCTAGGGATAGTCTTCGCTTTTTGCCTCTGGCTGGGCTGGCATCTCAGTCGTCCACCGTGGTACGGCAAGTTAGGTACCTGGAAGCTGGACCCGGAAGTCAGACGGGCCAGTCGGAAGAACAGTTACTTCCCCTACCCATCCCACAATCTGAATCCGGCCTGGAAGCCAGCCAAACCATTCCGCTCCTATTGCCTCCGTTGCGGCAGCTACCCATACAAGATGGTGGACTTCCTGTACTCCAAGAAAGAGGGAGTTCACTGCATTTGTATCGGGTGTGCCAAGATCTCAACCAAGCAGGAAGTCACCAGTTATCTTCACCAGATCGTGGACGTGAAGATCTGCCAGAACTTCGATCCGCATTTTATTCATCCGGACGACGCCATGCCGATCACTTACTTCACGGAGATGTGGCGTCAGCTGCAAATAGGTCTGATCGACTGGGAGGAGTTCCGTGAGCGGCTCTAATACTGCACTACCCATACCGCCAAAGTTCAAACAGATCTGCATAGGCCAGTTTGGTAACTCCGGTTCCAATTCCTTCGCCGTGATTGCTCTCTCTGAAGACGGCGAAGTCTGGCAGTTCCGGAGTGGCCGCTGGCAGCGGATCGAAGAGATCAGCAGGAACCAGCGGTCCTCCGCCGCACCAGAGGAGCCAGGCTGGTGAGCGACTTCCTTCTCTCTCCCCAGGAGCTGGGCCTCCCTCCCAAGTTCCAGAACTGGCGTCCGAATCAGCAGCCAGCCCTCAATGATGTGCTGGAGGATTGCCAGGAATACCGCTTCCTGCCTGTCACGATGCCGACCGGCTCCGGGAAGTCTCCCTGGTACATTGCCCTGGCCTTGTTCATGGGCTGGCGAACCATCGTCCTCACGCGGACCAAATCCCTCCAGCGGCAGCTCATGGACGACTTCGGATGCATCGGCATGGTGGACATCCGTGGCCGGGCGAACTACCCCTGCCGCATGGCTCCCCTCTTCACTTGCGAAGATGGCCTCCACGCCAAATGTCCATACGCTCACGATGCCCGCTGTGAGTACAACCAGGCCAAGCAGGCGGCTCTGGACTCCAGCCTGGTCGTGACCAACTATTCCTACTGGCCTCTCATCAACATGTTCGGAGAGGGTCTGGGTGACTTCGATCTGATCGTGCTGGACGAAGGCGCTGAGGCTCCTCAGGCCGTGTGCGACGTGATGAGCGTGACTCTCACCGCCCGCGAAGTCTACCACATGCTGAACAAGGACTGGCCCGCCAATGCCGCCAACGCGGGAATCTCTACCTGGCAGGAATGGTCCCGCCACATGGTAGGACTGGCGGAGATCGAGTACGACGCGATCAAGCTGCACATATCCCAGGCCAGGGGTGACGTAACAGAACAGGTAGTCAAACGCTGCTCCCAATGGGCGGCCCTGGTCCGTAAGCTGAAGACTGTCGCCACGGCGAAGGGTCCCTGGGCATCGGAAGAACACCGGGGCAAGACCGAAGGCTACCGCCTGGAGCCGCTCTGGCCGAACGAGTACGCCGAATCTGTCCTGTACCAGGGCATCCCGCATGTGATGCCGATCTCCGCCACGCTCCGCCGCAAGACACTCTCTCTGCTGGGCATGGAAGAAGGCTCCTACATGTTCCGCGAGTACCCTTACATCTTCCCGGAGAAACGGGCACCGATCTACTACGTGCCGACCGCCAAGATGAGCAAATACATGGAGGAGGTGGACCGGATCTCCATCCACTACATGATCAAGCAGCTGATGGAGCCACGGATGGACCGCAAGGGTGTGATCCTGGTACCTAGCTACGAGCTGGCGGAAGAAGTGATCGACCGGGCCGGATACAAACATTGCATGTTCATGCACGAACGCAGCTCCAGCTCCGTGGACGCCGCGATCCAGCGTCTCCGTGATTCTGTCGCTCCGGCGTGTCTCGTCACTCCCGCCATGTGGGGAGGCTATGACCTGGCTTACCAGTTAGCCGAATACTGCATCATTCCCAAGGTTCCGTTCGTCCAGATCAAAGGCAGCAAGATCATGGATGCCCGCTGCAACAAAAAGAAGGGCGGCGATCCGGATTATGCGGACTATCTGATGGCTCAGGATCTCCAGCAAGGTCCCGGTCGCATCATGCGGGCACCGGACGACCAGGGTGAGACGATGATCCTGGACACAAATATGGACTGGGTCTGGCCCGCCATGAAGATGACCCAGTTTACATCCTGGTTTCGCTTCCTCTACAAACCGTGGACCGTCCGTGTCAACGGCGTCATGCAGAGGAGAGAAAAACTTCCAGCTCCACCTCCGCGACTGGAAGCACGAAAGTCAACGAGCGGAGCAATCTAACAGAGGAGAAGTAACAGAAAATGGGAACATTTACTCCGATCCCCCTGGGTCTCGATGATTTTGTCCAGGGTGGTCTACTATCTGACGTTCCAGTCGAGATCCTTCAAATCAAGTTCAGAGGATTCGACTACGGCGGGGCAGTGTCCAAAGACATTCTGGCCGTCTGGGTTCAGTTTGGCCTTCTGGATGACAACCTGAAGCGGACGACAGACGAGCCGGTTGAGCAGTTCATGTCCGCTGGCGGCGATCTCGATGAAGTCATGATCTCTGAGCCGGACGGGGACATGGTCGGCGTTCTCAATAGCACGGGAGCGAAGTCTGCCATGACCAAGGGGTCCAACTTCGAGATCTTCTTGCAATCCCTCACGAAGCCAATCAACGGCGGCCCGGCCATGCCCAAAAATTGGCTGAGGGACAACCATTCTAGCCTGAAATGCCTGCTGGGTCTCAAGTTTCACCTGTTCCGATCTCCGGCACCCAAGCGGGAAGGCATCGACACCAGCGGCAGGAAGCGGAAGGAATTTGAGCAGCAGGTGCCGACCGCTACCAAGGTCTACTGGGCACCCTGGGCGGCCAAGCAGGCGGCTGGCAAAGTAGACAAGAAGCCAGCGGCGGCGGCGACGGCTCAAGCGGCGGCAGCTCCGGCGGAGACCACGCAACAAGTCAACGGTTCGGCGGCGGCGGCAGGCGGCGGAGTGGACGAGATCACCCAGCAGGCCATCGACACGGTGAAGGCCGTGCTAGCGGATAACCCGATCTTCGAGTCCATTGACGATCTGAAAGTGGCGGCGTTCCGGCACCACTCCAAGACCAAGGCGGACACCAGGAACCAGATCGTCAAGACCCTGGCTGATCCGGCCTGGCTGGTGGCCAACGGCTTCAAGGTGCAGCCTGCCGACGCCGCTGGCAAGCAGATGGTCATAGCCTAAAGGTCTCTTTGACCTGGCTGCCCGGTCGCCAGGTGAGGAGGACCCAGGGGAGCGTGGGGAAAGCGTCGGGCCTCCCCCCTCCCCTGGGATTTTTTGTACCCAAATTTAGAATCTAAAGCGGAGGAGCGTATGCCAGAGACGAAGAAAGACAAGATTCAAGCAGTGATCATAGCGGCCAGGGTTATAGCGGAAGATAAGGAACTTCGAGAATACACGGATATTGAGGCGCTGGGTCTAGCTATCCGGGAGTACGATGCAGCTCCGGCGGAAAGCTGCCAGGCCAAGTATGAGGGAGAGCCTACATTCACGCTGGTCGGACGGGATAGGCTGTCCACCAAGGTACTGAGCCATTGGTTGTACTTGGCGGAGCAGGCTGGGGTGACGGAGCCTGGACCACGGATGAACAGTGAGAAGTTTGATGATGCCTGCCGTGTCCTGGACGCATTCCGGGAATGGCAGATGCAGAATCCGGACAAGGTAAAGCTGCCTGACTAAAAGGAGGTGAGAGCCATGCTGTGGTGTTACGGGTACGAAGAAGACGAAGACGAGGAGATAGAGGAGCCGTTCTTCGGCGATCCAAGCGAAGACCTGGACACGGGGGAGGAAGAGGAAGAAGAGGACGACGAGGAGGAGCCGCTCCAATGAGATACAACATGCAAATCACGGTGATCCTGAATCAGCAGGGTGGCTCTCATGCTATTACTGATCACCTTGACGTGCGGGATCTCTCCCTCTTCCAGATATGCGTGATCTTGGGCGGCCTCCAGAATCTGATTGAGATGGAGCAGGACAAGGCGGAGGTCTGATGCTGATCCGGAGAAAATCTAGGAGCATCGTTTACGGACGAGATCTAGCCGGTCGTTTCCGATGCTCCAAACTTTCTTTGGAAAAACGGTTCTGGTCCAACGTTCGCAAAACAAATCACTGCTGGTTGTGGACTGCTCAAATTGATAACAAAGGTTGTAGAGATCGCTGGAGGAGAAATAGGTGCATATCAAAGAAATAAATGGGACGTTCGACCTGGGCCATGGAGCGGCTCCACGGTCTCCTGGTAGGCATGTCAGTGAGGTCATCAAAGAGCTGGCCCTGAGTCGCGGCATCTGGAAGCAGGACGACCAGGAGGAACTGGACTTCACACTGGCCAAGTACGAAGTGGCCAGGGGAGGAGACGTAGTCAAGTTATATCCCCAGGCCATGTACCGGATCGCCGCCGGGCTGGCCTGGGAAGAGTGGTACGGTCCGCAGCAGGACATCAACTTCCATGGCATCGGGGAGCTGTGCAAGGACCGGATTATCGGGACGCCGGACGGACTGAAGATTAAGCCAGGGACCGGGGCGCTGGTCATCCCGGAGCTGAAGTGGACCTGGAAGTCATCACGGTCGGACCGCGAGACGCCGCAAGAGAGGATTCACAAAGAATTTCCGTGGACGTGCCAGGGGTGCAGCTACTGCAGGCTGGCGACGATTGGCAAGTGGCCGCCGAAACTGTGGACACAGAACGGCGTCGTGTTGGCATCCGATGACCTGGTGCGGGAGATGGAACTCCACGTCATGTGGTCCAACGGGAATTATAAGGGCAGCGGGCCGGAGCTGCGGGTATATGAGATCGAGTTCTCACCGGAGGAAGTCGTGGCTAACTGGCAGGTCATCCAGGCCAAGAGTGAGGAGATGGATCGTGAATCTGCCACACGGGATTGAGCTGGAGATGGAAGACAACCGGCTACTGTGCATCAACTGCGGGGCGGAGGCTCCGCTGAAGAAGAAGGCCCGGTTCCTCCGGCGGCACCCGATGGCGTGTGTGCGGGCCAAGCTGGAGCGGAGGAAGTTCGTCAAGCAGCTGGCTGAGGGGACCAGATCCGTGGATGACACAGAGAGGAGAGGAGGAAAGTATGGGGCGATCAGCTAAAAAAATAAATGAGGCTCAAGACAGGGCGATGAAACACGCGGAGGATATGAACTGTGAAGCCAATATCCTGGAGGCGGGAGTGGCGAACACGTTCAAACAATACGGAGAATGGTCCTACTCTCAACAGGCGGAGATATCTATCCGTGTCCTGCAGAGGGCAGTGGAACTCCGCAAGCAGGCGGACAGGATCATGAAAAATGTCCATCTTACATTAGGTGGACGAAGAAGCAGGACCAGAAGCAGGAGGAGAAGATAATGGAAGCGATTAGTCTCACGTCGGCCATCGCCGACTGTTACATGACACAACACAACTGGCTGCAGTTCCAGGCGGAAGGTCACAGCATCACCTACCGCGATCCGCAGAGCGGCGGCCTCCCATTCAAAGAACAGTGCCCGGCTTGCAGACAGAAGCGGCTGCACACCGAAGAGGAGAAGCAGTTCCACGCTCAGGATCAGATCTTCTGCCTGAACCTGTTCACTCCCGGCACCAATCCGGACGACTGGCAGAACACCGGCATCCAGTGCATCCGCGTCCAGCATCCGACCAAGGACGGTGTGATCAAGCTGATGCAGGAGGCGATCCTGGACACGGTCTATGCCTTTGGCCGCCAGGTCCACGGCAATGTCGTCCAGATGGGAGAGCTGAACAAGCTGAAGCTGCAGCAGGATCAGTTCCACATCTTCATGACGGAGAACATGGCGATCCCGGATGGAGAGAGTCCGCTGACGACGGCGGCCCGGTTTATCCGTGCGGAGCTGCTCAAGCAACGGGGCGGGGAACTCAAGACCGACAGGAACGAACTGCTGCCGCAGAACTGGAGGAGAGACTGACAGTGTCCAGATCAGCAGCTCAGTGGTGCAGGAACCCAATCGGTGCTCCTCCTATCGGGGTGACTATTCGCCAACGTTTGCTATGCAGGAGAATAATCACTCCGAACGGCTGCTGGGAATGGCCAGGATCACATACCTCAGACGGCTATGGACAGATGAGGATAGATGGGAAACAAGAGCTAGTCCATCGAGTTTCCTGGAAAGAGTTCAAAGGCAAGATACCAAATAAGAAGCCAAATATTTTGCACAAGTGCGACAATCCACCTTGTTTTAGACCATCTCACTTATTTGCTGGCACGAAGTGGGACAACAGCCTGGATTGTATCAAAAAGGGAAGGATGCACTGCGGAGAGAGGACGCATACTTCCAAACTGACTAACAGTCAGGTAGCCAGCATCCGGAGATTGTACATCCCTTACAGCCGGATTCGTGGTCGTCGTGCTCTTGCCCGGAGGTTCTCCGTTCATAAAGACACGATCAGGGAAATACTAAAACGAAGGACATGGAACAGATGAGCAATTTAATAGAAGATCCTGCATCCCTTCTGCTTACTCCTGACTTGACGAAGTTAGGGTTTGAGAAAGTAGACCCAACGATAAATTACAAGTTCTCTATTGCCACCGCTGCCAAGGAGAAAGAAGGAAAAACAACGTTCAGTTTTACGGCACCGGGACCGATAGGTGCCATTGCTACAGACGCGGGGACGGAGGAGATCGCCAAGAACTTCCTTACTCAGAAGCCGATCATCATCAACTACTTCAAATCCGCCGACGAGCTGCAGCAGGACGACGTGAAGAACGACAAGGCCCGCCAGGAGATGTATGAGCGGGAATGGGCCAGGATGAAGAGTTCGATCTTAGCCATGATCCGGAGCAAAAGAATCCGGACTCTGATCATCGATACGGCCACGGAGGCATGGGAGCTGTGCCGCCTGGCTGAGTTCGGCAAACTGACCCAGGTCATGCCACACCATTACACGACCGTCAACCAGGAGTTCAAGGCGCTGGTGAAGGCGGCGGCGGAGAACCCGGTGTTGAACTCCGTCTGGATTCACAAGAAGGGCAAGGAGTACAAGACCAACAGCAGCGGGAAGGATACCTGGAGCGGGAAGTGGGAGCGGAAAGGGTTCGGGGACATGGCCTTCCTGGTAGATGTCAACGCGGACCACTTCTTCCAGCCGTCCGGGAGCCTGGTGGCGAATAGTGACGGACAGAATGAAACATTGAAGGAGGGGAGGTTCGGAGTCCGGGTCATTGACTCGCGGATCAACATGCTGTCCGTGGCCGGGCAGGACTTCATCGGGGACAGCTGTAAATTTGAGGAGCTGGCGGTCGCTCTGTATCCGGATACCTACGGATCTGACGTGTGGAGGACCAAATGAGTAGAGGAGCCGATCCGTACTCACCGGGGACTGGTGACAGGCCGGACTGGGCAGCTCCCGGTATGAATCTCATGGACGTGGTTCCCTGGATGCTCTATTCCAAGTACGAGCTGCAAGCTGGGGAACAGGTTCCATCCAATATAGAACTGGCCAATGACATCATCTGGGAGAAGTGGCCTGTACAAACGAACCTGACCATGGCTCAGAAACTTCCTGCTCCGAAGACATTCCAGATCCGGTCAATTCATGCTGTCTACTCACAGACTGATGAAGAGGATAAGGAGACGCTCCGCTGGCGTTACATATTGGAGCTGCATCTTGGGCAGAAGATCTATCATCAGGCTCCGCTGTGCGGACTGCATGATGGTATCCGGCTCATAGAAGTGAGAAGGAGAGGACAACCTCAAGTCCCTGGCTATTTCCCTGACGACGGTTTTCTGATGATCCCTCATCAGATGACGTTCCGTATCCGCCTAGTCGGTAAGACGTTCCGGCTCCAGTATCCGGGGAGAGGTATGAAGTTCATGGTCGTACTTAACGGAATGATGGCCAGGGCAGTGTGTTAAAAAGATGATTGCTACTCCTCCCATTCGCGTAGACTACCGCCACGGCTCCGGCGAACTGATTCCCTACATCGCCTCTCACGGCGTGGAGTACCAGCCGGACGACCTGGCGGAGGTCGGCGGGGACTTCGCCTTCGATGGCTACGGGCCGAAGGGCCTGTCCATGATCGGCATCGAGCGGAAGCGGATCAAGGACTTCCTCTCCAACATGCGGACCAACCACTACGTGGGGAAGCAGCTGCCGCGTATGCTCAACCACTATGACATCCGGTATCTGCTGATCGAAGGTATCACCCGCGCCAATCCGGAGACGGGGATCTTGGAGGAGCCTGGCAAGCGAGACGAGAGAGGCCGGAGGCTGTGGCGTGAAGTCCTGCTAGGCCGCTCCCGTTTCATGTGGGAGGACTTCGAGAAGTACGTCACCAGCCTGGAGCAGGCACCGGTCCGTATCCTCCGCTCTCCAGATCCGGAGACCACGGCCCGGATCGTGGTGGCTAAATACCGCTGGTATCAGAAACGCTGGGAGGATCACCATAGTCTCAAGGGTCTGTTCTACACTCCCTATGCCATCATCCCGCTCAGTCTGGGAGACAAGGAAGACCTCAACCGGCTGATGATGTCCTGCCTCCCTGGTATCGGACCGGAGAAAAGTCTGATGATGGCAATCCGGTTCAAATGTATCATGGATCTCTGCCAGGCTACCATTGACGACTTACAGGATCTGCCAGGCATCGGGCCAACGATATCGACTAACATCTATAACTTCATCCGTGGTCTTGAATGGGGGAAAGAATGATTGTCTGCGGAGACGCTCTGGAACTTCTCAAAAAGGAGCCGGATGGGTGGATTGACTGCTGTGTCACGAGTCCCCCTTACTGGGGCTTACGTGATTACAAGATAGATGGGCAATTAGGCTCAGAGCAGACTCCTGAAGAGTATATCGAGAGGCTCACAAACATATTCAGAGAAGTACGCCGGGTGATCCGTGGATGCTTGTGGCTCAATCTAGGAGACACATACGCCAATGATGCAAAGTGGGGAGGCACTACTGGAGGCAAACATGTAAAGGCTCTACATTGCCAGCCCATCGGCAGGTTAAAGACCCGCACTGGACTAAAACCAAAGGAACTGGTTGGCATCCCGTGGTTAGCAGCTTTTGCCCTGCAGTCAGATGGTTGGTGGTTGAGGCAAGACATCATTTGGCATAAACCAAATCCTATGCCAGAACCAGTCATCGACCGGTGTACTAAGGCTCATGAATACTTGTTTCTGTTAACTAAAACTGAAAAATACTACTGGGATCGTGACGCGATGCAAGAGCCAGCCTCCGGACGAGACCCGATGAACAAGAAACATCGTGGCAAGCACGAGTATGAGGCGGGAGACAAGCACCATAGAACCAAAGTGGGCCTAACTGAAGTAGGACCACGAGATACACGCAACAGAAGAACAGTATGGACCATTGGGTATGATAAGTCCGTCTGTGCTCATACTGCTGTATTTCCAGTAGCTCTGGTTGAGCCTTGTATTCTTTCCTCCTGTCCTCCTGATGGAATTGTCCTTGACCCATTTTGTGGCTCCGGTACTACTGGTATAGCCGCCAATCGTCACAATCGCATGTTCTTGGGGTATGACATCAATCCTGAGTACTGTGAAATAGCCAGTAGGAGAATCGAGGAGAATAAAAAATGATACCAGGTCTACAGCCAGATCAGGCGTCCCAACAGGCACTTTTCTACACCGCCGACTCTTCCCAGGGAGTCGAAACCATCAACAAAGTAGTTGGAAAAACGATCCTGTCAATTCTCAAAAGTCATAACGGCATCCTGATTCAGTTCAATGAAAGCATTGAGTGCCTGATTTTACTAGGTGGCCAGGTGCCGGTCTTCGGACCTCCCAGACCATCAGCTAGTCAGCCAGGCCAGATGGAGATCGCACTGGAAGGCACCCGCCCGGTCGTGGCCGTGTCCTTATTATCCAGACTGGTGACCATAGATCCAAATGTCTGGAAGCTGTGGGACGTTCCGGAAATCAAACAGCTATGGGGGAGAATGATCACCGGTTACAGCTATGAGATGAAGAGCTGCTCCGACGACGAGAAGAGAGAGTTCGCCATCATCGAGCTACACGGCGACATGATGCTGGCAGTCTGCCACATTTTCGTTGTGGTGCTGAAGCGGAACCAACCAATCAAACCTATATGAGTGCAGGCTTACTTCTCAAACGTGTGGACGGCAGCCTGGTCCGGTTCAGCAACCGGCAGAGCACCGTGATCCTGCTTATTTCCCAGGGGCTGACTACCGAAGAGATCGCGGAGGAGTGTGGTATAGCCACAACCACGGTCGCGTCCATGCGGGTAGACATCCGCGCCAAAGCTGGACTGAAGAAAACCGACAGCACTAGTAGAGATCTCATTGAGTGGCTGGGATGGAATAAGTTGATCCGATGGAAAGAGGAACAGAATGCCTCAGGATTTTACGAAGAAGAGACCTATCAGGCCACAGCTGTCTCCGGAAACGGAGAGCCGGGAGATGGACCAGTATCTCAAGGACCTGAACCTGGACGGGTTCTCCCTCCTCCCCGGAGAGTCCACACCGGAGCCGATGGTCGGAGTAGACCCAGAAGAACTCAAGCGCAAGTATCAGGAGAATGCCGAACGGAAGGAGCATCTGCTGCGAGACCTGGCGGCGACATGGAAATGCCTGGGGAAGTGCAAGCAGGAGTTCCCCGGCAAAGTGATCAGAGTCAGAGTCAGGGAAGCCAAATGGGAAATGATCAACGGCAAGAATACACTGACCGGTGGGAGGGAGGAGCTGGCATGTCCGACGTGCGACGGCCCGGTAGTGAAGACGAAGGACCCGTACCGCAGTCGTCTCATCTGACGATGTGGAGCTGCGACCAGTGCAGAGAGACAGGCCGCGTCCATCATGACGGACTGACCGGCATAAAACTGATTGACGAGGTCCGCGTCCAGCACGAGGTAAAGAGTCCACGGTGCTGGTTCTGGGATCTGAAAATCAGGATCAGGACTGTGAGGCTGTGACATGGAGATCAGTTTTGAATCCGTGATCCGTATGCTGGACGAAGCAGTGAAACATGAGAGGTGGCTGCAAGCCGCCAGGATCGCCAAGCTGCTGCTAGAGGAATGTACCAAGCAGCTCACGCCGGAGGAGAAGGATCAGGTCTGATGGCTTACTCTCTCCCCTTCTGCGACATGTGCCGCCGCCACCGCTTGATCCCTGGAGTCGGTCCTCTTCCCTGCCGTTGGTTGTTCCTTGGTGAATACCTATGAAATTATGCTCTGTTCCAGATTGCGGTGACCCAGTCAAGGCCAAGGGACTTTGTAACCTGCATTATCAAAGGAAGTCCAAGGGACTTAACCTGGATCTTCCGAAAAGGTTCAGGAGCATTCTCAAAACCGGCTGGTTGGATTCAGACGGCTATCGACACATTACTACTCCTGACGGTAGAGAAGTGCGGGAGCACCGTTATGTGATGGAGAAAAAGTTAGGCAGGAAACTTGCCCAGGGTGAAGATGTACATCATGTTGACGAGAACAAGAGCAATAATGATCCTTCTAATCTGGAGCTGAAACTACACCAGAAGCACACTTCAGATCATCGTCCACACCGTATGCCGTGTCTTGTATGTGGGTATGATGACGTTCATGGTTCTCACGGACTATGTGCTTGTCATGCTGAACGGGCAAAACAGTTTCTACGGGATGCTGATATCAAAATACCAGATAGTAGATTGATCACGGATATCCTACTCATGGGAGTCGCTTGGTCCACAGAAAGCAAACATGTAAGAGATCGCCTGACTGCATTGCGGAGGAATGATGTATAGCTCTCCTTTCTGTGACCTCTGCAAACGCCACAGAATTGTTCCCGGTGTTGGCCCTACTCCATGCAGCTACTTATTCCTAGGAGAGGGTCCTGGGTTTGAGGAAAATCGTTACCTTGAACCGTTCGTTGGAAAGAGTGGAAGGGAGCTAAATGGGCAGTACTTTCCGATGGCTGGCATCAACCGTCATGATATACGTATTGCAAATGCTCTTCAATGCTTCCATGAGGACCCGGATCAGGAGCTGGTAGACTGCTGTGCTCAGAAGTTCCTCCCTGACATCATCGCCCGCTGCAAGCCGGAAGTCATCGTCACCCTGGGAGCCATGGCCCTGGCTCAGTTCGGCGACTACTCTCTGGAGCTGGAGCACGGCTATCCGATCCACAACGTCTCCTACCAGCTAAAGTGGGGAGAGACGTGGACCGGCACTCTCTTCCCGTGCTATCACCCTGCCGCCGGTCTTCACCAGTCCCAGTTCATGATCCAGATCCAGGAAGACTTCCGGAACCTCTGGGCCTTCCGCCACGGCAAACTGACCAAGCCCATAGACCAGCATCCTAATCCTCACTACCGTCTACTCAACACCCGCGATGACTTCCGCCAGATCCTCCGCGACGCCACCGATCACCTGGGCCATATGACCTATACCTGGCAGGCTGGCACGGATACCGAATACATCGGCAAGCGTGTGTTCTGCCAGACTCTCTCCTTCCTGCCCGGCACCGGCTACATGATCCTGGCCGATAATTACGAAGTCCGCGACGAGTTCATCACCTGGGCAGAGAAGTCCGGTGTCCTCTGGCTGTTCTGGAACTGGCTGGCCGACGCTCCGATGGTCCGCCAGATGGGCATGACCTGGGACTACCGCTGGAAGGACGGCATGGTGAACTCCTACCACCTTGGCTCCACTCCCCAGGGTCTCAAGGCCGCCTGCTACCGCCTCTGTGGGATGATCATGCAGGATTACGAAGACCTGGTCTATCCGTTCGCCCGCTATGAGGCCATCAAATGGCTCACTAACGTGTCCATCAACCCGGACCAGGAATACATCTCCTCTCTCCCCTGGAAGCAAAAAGAGGCAGCCTGCTCCGGCGGCGGAGACGAGAACCCAGGATACCCAGCCGTCAATCCGGTGATCAAAACCTACAAGAAGAAACCACCGGAGCGGAAGTATCCGAAACACACCTCCTGCCCGGCCTACTTCGAGGAACCAGGCACCATCCCCTGTATCATCTGCGGCAAGCCCAAATCCTCCGGCTCCATGGAACGCGACAAGGGAGGCCGCCCATATATCTGGGACCTGTCCAGCAAGATCATGACTGACATGCAGGCCAAACCTCAGACCAACCCGTTCAAACGCTGGGAGGCCATCCGTGGCCGGGACCCGGAGATGGTAGACCTGGCGGAGGGAACCTTCGGACCGATGCCCAAACCGACCATTGACCTGGCTTTCAAACGTGACCGGGAGGCCACCATACACTACGCCTGCCGTGACGCAGACGGGACCCTCAGAGGCGTCCCAATCCTCCTCCGCAAGGGCAAGGCCGTAGAGAAAGAGATCCGCAAGGGGACGACCTATGCCGCCGCGTGAGCCAGGTTTAGAGTCTAAAACGGTGGAGACGGGATGGCCAGAGACTGACAAGCGGCTAAATTACGCTTCTAATTTAGAACAAAAATTTAGCCGGTCAATTTCGAAGTGTAATTTAGCCGCTTATAGGTACATTCGGTACACCATTATTTTTCCGTCTAATGAACACATTCTTAAACCAGTTAGAAGCAAAAAATGCAATTTGTCATCCAGTAACGGCGATGCATCACACGTCTGCTGCATCGGCGTGACTATATATAACATCTAGGAACATGATGAAAGTCGTTCATTCTGAAGGGTTTTTCAACGAAAAAGTGTTTCGCAGCATGTGTACCATTGAAAAACGGCGGCAGGCGGCCTCCCTCCGGGCTGGATCGAGCCGGTACACCTCCCAGCTCTGGGGTCTGATCCGATGTCAGGCGCTAGGCTGCCGGTTCTCCCGCCGTGTCCCGGTATTCGGGATGCTTCCTGCTTTCTGGTGCCATAGGCTCCGTCTGGCGGTCGATGTCACCGATCCGGCAGCCGACAAAGAGACACTCACCTGCCGTGACCGGTACCTGGCCCGGAACGGGGTCACAATCGTTCAGGTGAGCAAGCTGGACATCACCATGGCTCCCGGCACCTGTGTCCGGTTCCTGGAGTCCGTGATCGAGCAGCTCAAACAAGGGCAGGAATCTCAATGCTAACGCTCGCAGAACAACCAGATACGTTCTACCTCCGGATCGAAAAACAGGAGGAACAAGACACCCTCCGCAAGAAGGACATCCTGGTCCGGTGGTCCATCAGCTCAGATCGGGGATTTACTTGGGAGTACCTTCAGCATGAATACTACGAGCGGTCTACCCTGCTTTCCGACTGGGTCATGACCGACAAATACAAGATCAAGATGACCAGGGGTCTGGAGGCTCTGATCGAGAGCCAGCTGGAATGGGAGGTGTGGCAGGAGTTCTACGATTCCCAAAAGCACCCGGACCCGGACAACCGGATGAAGATTGACCGCCGCCGTCTGTTCGGCCTCCTGGTCACCTGGCGGATGTCCAAGATGGCCGACGTGAAGAACCCTCAGGAAGCCGTGGACGTTCTCCGTTGGCGCATGGGCGGCAACATCTCTGAGCTGGCCCGCCAGGCACTCACGAACCGCACCAGTCTGATCCTGACCGATGCAGGAGTCAGGAATCTCTCCGGCAGCGTGATGAAACGCCTGGCACGCATCGCCGACCGGTTGATGGAGTGGAAGTGTGCGGAGAAGCTGCGGAGCCATGCCATGGTCGCCGGTCTCAATGTCAACCGCAGAGGAGGCCACCGATGAGCGAGACGTATATCAACGGTCATCCACTCGATGAGTGCAGCTGTGCGGACTACCGCCGCGATCACGAAGGCGGTATAGGACCCTGTCGTGTGTGTCTTGCCATCAATGCGTTCTTCCTGAAAAAATGCCAGTCCTTCCAGCTGTCGCACTCAGCTACTCAGGAGGACGTGGACAAGTTCAAAAAGTTGGGTATCGAATACCCGGAGGTGAAACAGTGATCCAATACCGCGCCGTCCTTATAGATCCAGGCAAGCCACAGCCACAACGTCCGATCCAAACCATCACCATGTCTCTAAGCGATGTGGATCTGTGGATCGCGGAGGTCCTGGGAGGAGGCACCCAATTGCAGGGACCGGCCAAGATCCAGGTCTCCGATCAGGCCAAGGTTCTGGTCTACGTGACGGAGGAGAAACTCACTGCCACATATACCGTGGAGATGGCACGCAAGATCCGGAAGGACATTATCCGGAGGAGGCAGCATCAGCAGGAGACAGAATCATAAGGAGAAGCAACCAATGAGCAAAGAAAAAGACCAGTTGATTGGGAGAAGACCATGACTGAGACCCTGATCAAAGTCTGGGGGGGATACTGCTACTTCCCTGACCATCCGCTGGCCGACATGCATGGCATCGTCCGCTTCTGTATCCGCGCCAAGGCTCTCCAGGTCCGGGGAGCCTTGGCCCGCTACGGCGTGAACCTGTTTTCTCTGCACTCTCACTACTGGAGCGAATCGAAGTCGCATGTCGAAGCAGAGGCAGCGGCACGCAATCACGGGGAGGTGTTCTTCTGCTCTCCGACCAAGGCATACCTGTCGCCGCAAGAATACGTCTGCGACTTCCGCCTCACCACGGCTCACCGGCGGCAGACAGAGGAGCTGGCCAGGACTGAAGGCCGCCAGGTAGCCTCCGCCGGTCGCCGCAGTCCTAGGAGTGAGTTCCCATGAGCTACACCGTCTCCCAAGTCCACTCCTGGCACCGGATGAAAGGCCACGACCTCCGCAAGGTGGCCAAGACCACGACCTTTCACTCCCGCCACGTCAATCTGGAGGAGGCCCGTCGTACCCGATCCTCACTCAACTCCGGCCATAAGCAGCAGCGGTACTGGGTGCTGGATGACAAGGGCCGTGTAGTTTAGATTCTAAAATGCTCATTCTCCCCAAACGGCTCTACGGCGGTGTGCGATTCATCGACTGGCCGTCCTACGCCAACGTGGACCGGCTGGATCGCGGGTCCATGCCGCTGATCGACATCATGCACGAGACCGGCATCCTGGTCGATAGGCCGCACTTTGACGACTTGGCTACGAAGCTCCAGTATCAGAAAGCGACGTTCCAGGAAGAGGCCAGGATCTTGGTTGGAGGACACGCTCCGACACTCAAGCTGAGTTCGCCGCAGCAGGTAGCCAGGGTTCTGTATGAGGTCTTGGGACTGGTGCCGCCGGGTAAGCCGAAGAGGACTCAGGACGGGCTGTTCTCAACCGACGATGATGTCCTGAGTTCGATGACCAAGATGCACCCGTTTGTAAAGACGGTCATCAACTTCCGGGAAGTCAACACGCTGCTCAATAACTTCGTGCTGCCGATTCCCCGTATGGTGCAGCGGGACGGCAGGCTCCGGACCATCTTCAAGAACACCAGGACGGCGACAGGGAGACTGAGTTCCGGGGACAGGTCCCAGGGCCTGGTCAACTTGCAGAACATTCCGACCAGAGGAGAGTGGGGGACTCTCATCCGTAACGGGTTCGTGTGTGGCAAGGGCAATGTCCTGGTCTCGATGGACCTGAGCCAGGTCGAGATGCGAATCGCGGCTCACATGGCGGCCTACTACTTCAAAGACCATGCCATGGCCCAGATTTTCTGGAACGGATGGGATATTCATGACAGGACCGCCGCCGCCATGTTCAAGCTGGCCATCGAGCGGATCAACGAGCTGCGGGCCAAGGTGGAGGAAGAGGAGAAGACCAAGACCAAGATCCTGACGCCGGAGGAAAAAGCGGAGTGGACCAGGTTTAAGAGAGACCAGCGGGCACCGGCCAAGAATCTGGGATTTGGGATTCTGTTCGGCCTCACGGCGGAGGGACTGCAGAGGAACATCCTGGCGGAGGGTGGAGCCTACTTCACGGTTGAGGAGTGCCAGGAGTACATAGACAAGTGGTTCGCCGCGTATCCCGGGATCAAGCAGTGGATGGAGATGACGTTCGCCCGGCTCCGGCAGTATGGCATGTGCTGGGACCTGTTCGGACGGACGACTCTCAAGCCAGCGGTGAGGTCTACGCTGCGGGATAAGGTCAGTGAGGCGGAGCGGGAGAGCGGGAACATGCCGATCCAGGCCACGGCCCAGGGACTCATCAAGCTGGCCATGGCGGAGATCACGCCGGTCGTGCTCTACTTCCAGAGTTTCCCGTCGTCCACCTGCCTGCCGCTGATCCAGATCCACGATGAGCTGGTATTCGAGTGCAGCAAGGATATCGCGGACGATCTGGCTTACATGGGTCGGCAGATCATGTGCAACGCGGACAGAGGCCAGCTGCTGGTGCCGATAGACAGCTCTGCCTCCAAGGCGGAGAGATGGGGAGAAGCCAAGTAAATGTGCAAGAAACTGAAACTCTCCAAGCAGGCAGCGGATCAATGGGTCCGACGGTTGATCGAGGTACAGGAACAACAGAACTGGGAGACGTGGTTCTGTGTAGAGTGCCAGAGCTGGCACGTTAGGAAAATCAGCCACGTACCGATGGGCGGAGGAAAGGTATGAGCTGCACGTAATCAAATATTCAAAGACCAAGGAGGAGCACACAATATGAACATTAAATGGCACGAACGATTCCTGGCTGAGGCCAGGCTGATAGCGACCTGGTCCAAGTACCCAGGTCACAGAGTCGGCTGCGTCGTCTATGACGATGACAAGACCCAACTCTCTGGAGGATTCAACGGATTCCCGCGTGGCATCCCGGACGATGACCGGCTCCAGTTCCGGGAGAAGGCCATCAAAATGGTGGTCCACGCGGAAGCCAATGCTATCGCGGCGGCGGCCAGGAACGGACACTCCCTGATGAGCGGGAACCTCTACTGCACACACCGGCCATGTCCCCAGTGTGCGGCCTTGATCGTCCAGGCTGGTGTTAAACGGGTGACCACGCTCTGGGGACAGAAGGAACTCTCCAGATCCGGCGTGGACTGGAAGCCGGAGTTCGACTTCGGCACGGAGATGTTGATAGAGGCCGGAGTGGAAGTCCGCCAGGTGGACATCGAGACCGGTGATATGTACCAGCCGTTCCATCAGAACTATGAGGGAGCCACGGCCCTAGAGTGGCGGATCGCGTTGATTTGACGTACTTGCTTGCAAGCTGGTATACTTTCTGTAACACATGGAACGTACCCGCAAGATCGTCCCCGTGGCCGTCGCCGTGATCCTGGACAAGGACATGGAACACGTCCTGCTGCAGCGCCGGGATCACAATACCGGAGTCGAAGGTCTGGACGGCATGTGGGAGCTGCCAGGTGGCAAGATCGAGTTCGGAGAGACACCAGAGGAGACAGTCCAGCGTGAGATCGCGGAGGAGCTGAAGGTAATCGTCAAGATCATGCGCCATTACCCAGTCTGCTTGCGAACCAATATTTGGCGTCATCCTGACTTCGATATGCACGTCCTGCTAATCCCGTACTGGTGTCAGATCATGGATACAGCTGGCCTTGGGTCTTGGGTATTTGAGAAGGCCCGTTGGTTCAGGGTGACAGGTATCAACTACTCCACCACTCTCCCTGGTACGCGAGAGATGATTGAGGCAGTCTTCAAATGAGACATAATCGCAATCGAGCAGTCTGCAACGGCTGCGGCAAGACGTTCCGGTTATCGCGGACCTGGAACGGACGGGACGAAGACATCAGATGTCCGGAGTGCCGGAGGAAACGAGACGATGAGCGAAGAGACAGTACAAACCAAACGACTCCCCAAGTGGACCGTGCTGGCCAACCTCAAACGCAAGGAAGGCACTCCCTGGATCGGTCGTTCGATTGAGTTCTTCGATGACGAGACGGCAGCGGCCATGTGCTACCAGCGCCATTCTCTGGCCGGAGACGTGCCGACCATGCGTCCCTTCCACTACTCCGACGAGCAGCACATCCACAACATAGATACTAGGCAAGTGACCGAATGAAAAAACACCGTGGAGGTAACCGGTTATGAAGTCCTTGACGGTGGAAGCCAGTCAAACGGCACTCATCTGTTGGGCGGCCCAGATGACAGCGGTGGCGGATCAGATCCTCAACCCAGTCCAGCCGGACATAAGCGAAGTGACTCCTGACAGGATCGTGAGGAACCGCTGGACCATGCTGCTCTATGAAGAGATCGCTATCAAGAATCGCCCGATAGACATGCCGTTCATTCTCCGCCTGGAGCGTTCCATCAATCGGGAGCTGGTCTACTACGGCCACGCTCCTCTCAGTTTTGAGGAGGTAGTCAATGGCTAAGGCCCGCCCAACTTTCAAACAGCTACGGGAAGAGGCGGCCAAGGCTGGCCTGGAAGACGCTCTCCCGCGCCTGGACGAGCTGGAGCAGAGGATCATCCGCGTGATCCAGATCCAGGCTGCCATCAAGGAGATGGAAGCGGAGCAGGGATACACGGACCAGTACACCGGCAAGCGTCACCCTGGCCTCCGCGACGAGATTGAGAAGGAGTTCATCCGTCTCAATATGTTCGACGGGATGAAAGTGGAGGACTTCGACGTGGACCTGGTCTGCGGCAAGGGTCCGGACTACATCGACCCGATTGAACTACTCCGTCTGGGAGTCAAGGACGAGATCATCAATGCTGCTACACGCAAGGGGAGAGGCTGGACCGCTATCCGTGTCCAGCAGCGGCAGAAGAAGGAGAAGAAGAGACCTTGACCATCAAAGACCAGCTGCCATTCCTCAGCGGCGGCATCCGTTCCCACAAGGTGGCCAGCTTTCACCTGATCCCCAGAGCCTTCCTGGAATGCCTTGCGGACCGTCTGGAGCTGGGCCTCCGCGTCAAAGGAGACCGGGAGATCCTGAAACGGTACCGCAACGGCAGTGAGGCAGAAAGAGACGCAATCCTGGATGATGAGTCCTGGTGGATTGAGATGCACAACCACCTCCAGGATCACATCATCGACCTCCGCGACCACGTAGGTGCTGACGGAGTCTGGGGACACATCGGAGCCATCATGTGGAACGCTGGCATGATCGCCTGGCGGGAGCGGGAGCGGGCACTCCGGACAGAACGCCGGTCCAAGAAAGCAAAGTCATGATCAAAAAATTCCGTGTCACATTCACCATCTCCTGCTACAGCTACTGGGACCGGCGGCGTGTGCTGATTTGGCTGGAACGTATTCTCTGCGTCCGGGAGATGGCCACAGTGGAAGTGGAGGATGTCACCGAATGAGACGCTCAACTTTACAAGACTGGGTCATGGAACTTACCCTGATGCAGCAGTCTGTTCTCCTGGCAGCAATCCGTGGACCGGATGGCCTGGACAAGAACCACGTCGCCAAGCTATTACTCCGCTGGTACCGCCGCTGCATCCTGATCTCTGCCTTCGACCGGCAGCCGATCTTCAATCCCTACTACTCCGGCGGTGGCTCTTTTACCGGTCCATCCATCAGTGATGAACCAGGAACCGGCAAATATAAAAGAGGGATTGCGGACACCAATCCAGGCTGGGAACAACCGATGAGTGAGCTGGTCAAGGCTTATCTCTCCTCTTGCGATGAAGTCCCGCACCACTTCCATCTGCACTTCATGCATGGCGCGGAGGTCCTTGGCTTCAAGCATCCATGGGTACCTATCAGGAACTGGTGGTATCAGACCTACGCTACCATGGCCAATGACATGCATCTTCGTCCGGAACTGATGGAACAATTTGAGAAACGCCTGGGAGACAAAGAGGCCGACTGGCGTGCTGCGGAAGAAGTGACAGCCCAACATCCAGTTAACCCAGTCCCTCTCTGCGAACAGGATTGACAATGAAACTCTGCACCACTTGCGGCAAGGCTCACCCGGACGACGTGACCACGTCTCACCATCCGAATAACTGCTCATGCGGCTCCCGCGTTCTCCACGCTCCTGACGGAAACAACCAGGGACCCATGGGCTGCATCTGGTGCCGTGTGTTCGCCACTCCTCAGAACCGCTCCGACGTGATTGCTCAGTTTGAGCAGGATCTCAAACGCCTGAACCAAGGACCGGAGACCATCCAGTGAAAATCAAGATTTACGATGGCACCCAGCCGGACGCTCACCTCTGCAAGTCATGCGTGGCTTCCGTAGTCCGCACTGAAGCAGGCAAGGAAGTCACCATCTGCCGGGAGCTGGCTGGTCCAGTCTGCCAGATCCGTGGCCGGGTGACCAGCTGCTCCAGCTACCAATCTATCGCCGCCCATGCTTCCCTGGTCGAGTTCCAGGGCCTGGCCTGGCAACTGGACCGGGACGAGGAGGGCCAGCTCTGCTGGAACACCCCTGCCGACCGGAACTCTACCCGGACCAGGAAGAACCCTCACCGGAGGGTCCGGAGCGTGGCTAACCCGCCCGCCACGGTGCTCCAATAGAACCGTGCTACAGTCTCATTAGTAGGACATAAACGTGCCCATGGACACCAGGACAAGATCAAGACCCCCAGCTGGTACTCCATGCGGCTACTGTTTCCAGAATTGGGCTACTGGCTGGGATCATCTGATCCCACTTTCCTACCGTACTGACAACAGGTCACTTAACCTATACCCATGTTGTCGTAGATGCAACTCAATCCTGGGCAACAGAATGTTCCAAACTATTGAGGAGAAAAGGGAACATGTCAGATATAGGCTCATCGAGATGGGGAAATGGAAACTTCCGTCCGGAGAAGACATGCCTAATATGTCAGAAGTCATTCAAACCAAAGAGAAAATGGCAGAAGTACTGCAGCCGGGACTGCCGACTAGTGGCTTTCCTCAGGCGCAAGGCAGAACCAGACAAGTGCGAGAGGTGCGGGAACGAGTTCCACGCCGTCCGTCCATGGCAGAGATTCTGCAGCACGGAGTGCCGGTTCGACGCTTACCTAGTCCGCCGGTTCAACCGGATAACTGGCCATATCACTGCGGTCCGATAGTTTCTTTCCATAGAGATGGATGTGTGTTGATTGACGGGCATGAAGTTTCTTCACTAACACCCTGCAACTTCAATATATTTCTAGCAGGACAGATAAGGCATTGCTCTGCCTATGCCGGTCACCGTGGCGACCACCTGATCTGGGTGGCGAACGACGCCGATTCCGGTTTAGACTCTAAATCGAGGACCGGCACACATGGCTAGGAGGAGAGGGGATAAAGAAACAATAGAGGAACGAGTCAGACGGGAGTTCGCGTCCAGCGGCGGAAAGGCAAGAGCTGGCAGTCTTTCGGAGAAGAGGCGTAAGGAAATTGCCAAGGCGGCTATCCGGAAACGCTGGGATGGCTCCGGACCCAGGTACACGTACTTCGTATGTAACCAGGAAAGATCCATGATCAAGATCGGGTCCACCGTCAATGTCAGGGCCAGGGTAAGAAGTATTCATTGCAACCCTGGTAATCGCCAGTTCTGTAATGGGAAAAAAGTCCTTCTGTTGGCTGTGTTTAAGGATCGCGGGGAGTTTTCTGAGGCGACGCTACAGGAAAAGTTCTCCCGCTTCGATGCTGATCAATGTCATGAGTGGTTTCACCTGTCGAAGGAGATTCTGAGGTTTTTGTCGCTCAACAGGTCCCGCATGGTTTCTCCAGTCCCAGAGTCGCTTGATGTTGTTCTCCAGGGGTAAGTAGACCAAAGCTAGTATTTTTCTCCGTTGACATACTTGCTGGCAGGTATTACTATTTTCTTACGGGCTGCTGCTAGATAAAAAGGCAGCCGGTAGAAAAGGAGCCAACACAATGGCCTCTAACAACGTGATCAACGGTGTCAAATACCGGGGACTGGGTGCTTCAGTCGTCGGCCTCTCCAACCTGCAGCAGATCCTCCAGGTCTCCGGACTCGACTGGAAGACGGTCTCCATGCCCATGCTGATCCAGGGCAAGGCTTCAAACCGTCCCTCCGCTTTCCGCTCCCTGGTTCGGTCTGACAACGGGGAGGAGCTGGGTGTTTCCACGGCGACCTACAAGCCGCAGCACAATGAGCAGATCGTCGGCTCCATGCTGCAGGCGGCTGACCTGGCCGGTGGTGTGCAGCTGGAGCGGATCGGGGCACTGGACGGCGGACGCCGGGTCTGGGCCATCGGTACCGTGCCTAACTGCAGCTTCGACCTTCCCGTGGACGACGTGTACAACCGGCTGATGGAATCGAACCCGAACCACGGCTGGATCAAGGGTGACAACACCGTCCTGAAGATCCTCATGGGTTCCGGCCACGTTCCTGGTACCGCCTGGTCCATCGACTTCGTAGCCGAACGGCAGATCTGCACGAACGGGGCGAAGATCACCCGGATGCTGGGCCGGTTCCGCATGATCCACTCCGCGACGTTCGGCGACATGCACAAGACTCAGCTCAAGCAGATGATGAACGCGGCTCCGGCGGCGTTCGCCAAGTACGGAGCCAAGGCCCTGGAGATGCGGCAGACGGTTACGCCGGAAGTCCTGGGACGGGCCTTCACGGTCCAGCTGATGCAGCCGGAACTGATCAAGAAGGCTGTGGAGGCGGGTGACCTGCCGAAGGAGATCACGGACGGCGGCACTGTCCGGACTCACTTCAACGGCATCGACACGGAGAACCTGATCAACTACGCCACGAAAGTGGACTTCTTCGATCCCTCCACGTTCTCCCGCCCGGTCAACCGGGTCCTGGAAGTGGTCAACTCCCAGCCGGGTGCTCCGATGGCCGCCGGGACGCTGTGGAACCGCTACAACGCCGTGACCTACTTCGTGGATCATGAGCGGGGGCGGAGTGCCGACACTGGCCTCAACGCGGCGTTCTTCGGCGACGGTGCGACTCTCAAGGATCAGGCGTTCGACCTGGCCGGGCAGTACGCCTACGTTCTCCGGGGAGGTGCCCGCTAGGGCATCTTCTGGAGGGAGCCGGGGGGTTCGGAGGAGAACTCCCCGGCATCTTTCAACCAGGAGGACACTACCATGACAGCCACCTACGTCAAATTGCATGATGGCAGCTGGGGTATGAGAGTCAACGGAGCGGCCAGTCCGGGGGACACGATCCAAGTAAGCAAGCGGAGCGGAGAGGTCAGCCTGGAGAAAGTGGGCCGGGTGCTCTATTCGGGGCGGCGTGGGTACACTCTCTGCACCATCCGCCGGGGGGGGGGGGGGGGGGGCGCGCCCCGTCCGGTTTCTCCCCCCGCAGGCGGGGGGGGGGGAGCCCGGGGCGGCGACCCAGCGCGGGGAGCCCCCACCGGCGTCGGGGGGGCACGTTGCGGGCGGGGG
>Ga0126371_10000075_pt1 | contig 68381 bp, 64 predicted proteins | sample PanSoiMetaPlot_4_FD_110145 | JGI IMG/M metagenome (GOLD analysis project Ga0126371, IMG submission 110145) | Tropical forest soil microbial communities from Panama - MetaG Plot_4 | ecosystem: Environmental > Terrestrial > Soil > Tropical forest > Bulk soil | place: Panama | collected 2016-02-17
CCGAAATACTTGACGGTCTCGTAGTTGAGCAGCGAGTCGATCGCCTTGGTGTTGGCGTCGCTGTCGCTGTCGTTCATGCGGCGGCGGATGCCGATGCGCCACTCGGTGGCCGTGTAGGTGTAGCCCATGTAGAGCGCGACCGTGCCCAGGACGACGACGACGTAGCGCCAGTCGAACTGGTAGAGCAGGACGACCACGATCAGCGCGAGCTCGACCGCGGTCGGCACCGCCTGCACGATCACGAGGCGCACGATCGTCTCGATCGCGTCGCGGCCGCGCTGGAGCACGCGCGTGAGCCCGCCGGTCTTGCGCTCGAGATGGAAGCGCAGCGACAGCGCATGCATGTGCTCGAAGGTCAGGAGCGCGAGCCGGCGCACCGCGTGCAGCGCGACCTTGGCGAAGATGCCGTCGCGCGCCTGGGTCAGCGCCGCCATCACGACGCGCATGCCGCCATACGCGACCGTCATCAGGATCGGCGCCGCCAGCGCCCAGACGAACCAGGAGCCCAGCCACGAGCCGAGCCAGCCCCCTTGCGCGTGCGCGCCGCCGTCCGCCCGTCCGGCAAGCGCGTCGGTCGCCCACTTGAAGGTGAACGGCACCGCGATGGTCGCGAGCTTGGCGAACAGCAGCAGCACCAGGGCGCCGAGCACGCGCAGCCGCAGATCGAGGCGGTCGGCCGGCCAGATATAGGGCCACAGATGCGCCAGCGTGCCGAGCAACGTCCCGCCTCCGGCAGGCGCCGCCGGCGCCGCGGCGGGAAGAGGTGGCGTCTGGTGTACGTTCATGCGGAAGGGGCTGCCCGGCTAAGTGTAGTCATCATATAGGCGAAAATCGGGGCACTTCACCACGTGCGCGGCCGTTCCCCTGCGCTTTTTACCGGATCCTGCCGTGCCTTGACGCTGGCGGATTCAGGGGGCCACATGCCCCGATGGGTCAGATTCGCAGGGTTTGCGTCTATTGCGGCTCCAGTGAAGGACGAGATCCCGCCTTTCTGGCGGCGGCCACGCGGTTCGGCGAAATGCTCGCCGAAGCCGGCATCGCGCTCGTGTACGGCGGCGGCGCCACCGGCATGATGGGCGCGCTCGCGGCCGCGACGCAGGCGCGCGGCGGCGAGATCATCGGCATCATTCCGTCGTTTCTCACCCGGCGCGAGAACGTCTTTCGCGGCGCAAGCGAGGTGGTGGTCACCGGCGACACGCACGAGCGCAAGCGCATCATGTTCGAGCGCTCGGACGCCTTCGTGGCCCTGCCCGGCGGCATCGGCACGCTCGAGGAGCTGGTCGAGCAGCTCACCTGGGCGCAGCTCGGCCGCCACCGGAAGCCGATCCTGCTCGCCAACATCAACGGGTTCTGGGACGGCCTGCTCGCCGTGTTCGAGCACATGGACCGCCACGGCTACATTCACTCCGGCGCGCGGCTCAACTTCCTCGTCACCGACGACGTCGAGCAGATCCTGCCGATGCTCGCCGCCGCAGCAGCCGCATTGACCGAGGAAGAGACGCGGGGCGAGCCGGAGGCGGTGCGGCGGATGTAGCGCCGACTCGCGGCTATTTCGACTCGGCCGACGTTCCGTTGAGCACACTCGCGATCGCCGCCTCGATCTGGCGCGCCGCCCGCGCGCGGTAGTGCTCGAGATCGTCGAAATTGCCGCCGTCGCGCGTCATCGGCGAGTCGACGAAATAGTCGAAGAATCCGCTGCGCGAGGCGCCGGCGACGATCCCTGTGAGCCGCAAGCTATGGGCGAATTTTGCGACGCCTATCAATGGCGAGCCGGTTCCGCCGCTCCTCGGCGTGCCCCGCCGAGGGCCTCGACGATCCGCGACTCCACGGCGCGCGCGACGTTCTCGCGCATGTGATGCTCATCGACGAAATTGGAATCCTGCCGGCTGAGCGGTGACTCCACCAAGAAGTCGATGAAAGCGCCGCGCTGCCGCCGCGCGACGGCGCGCGCCAGCCGCTCCTTGCATTTCGCGAGTTCCGCGGACTGGACGGTTTGCGGTTCGGGCAGCAGCCGATAGTAGACCGGCGGCATCGCCACGACGACCGCAATGTCGGGGCGCGCTGCCGCGAGCAGCGAATCGAGGCGGTCGATGGCGGGAAATTCAGTCGAGATCTGCGTCGACAGTCCGTTCAAGGGCGTGCCCGGGTGGTGGATCGGCTTCACCGCGCGCGCCACATCCCAGCTCGCCGGATATGCGGCGACGCCCGCCGGATCGACTGGCGCGAGGCGTCCCATGGCGAAGAGCATGCGCCGCCGCATGAGACGGAACGGGCGCGAGCTGAGCATGTGCGCGAGATAGCGCAGGCGGCTGTCGCCGAACAGCCAGTAGGGGAAGCGATAGCTGGCGGGCGTCAGGTTGTTGGGAAGCGCCGGATCGTGCGTGCACCACGTCTGGTCCGCGACGAGGATGAGCGCGCTTGCGTCGGCGTGCCGGCGCAGGAAGTAGCGCATCATCGCCATCTGCTCGCGCGGGCTCGCCCCGAGCGTGGTGAGCTGAACGAAGCTCAGGCCGGTTGCCGGCGAGAGGCGCGCCGGATCGAGCAGCAGCCCGTGCGAATTGCCGAAGATCCCGGCGTTGAAGCGGGGGTCGCGGCCGCGTCCGACCGTGCTCGTCACGTCGTTGTCGTCGACGACACCGGGGCCGACGAACGACGGGAAGTATCCGGTGTCGTAGGGGTCGATCAGGATGATCGCCGCAAGCCAGATGCCGAGGACGACGAAAAATCCGCCGGCGAACCTTGCGACGAAACGCGGCCAGACCGGGTCGGAGGAGTGCATCCTATCGGGCTGACGTTCCGGCAAGCTCGGCCTCGAAAACGGAAAATCCGCGCTAGGGCTCGGCACAGGACGGCCTCGCAAGCCCAGCTATCCGCGATATCGCCGTGACGATCAAGACTCACGTGCGCCGCCGCTCAGGTGGAATAGGCGCATCGCATGGGCGCTAGTGTTCGATGAAAGTCACCGCCTCGATGCGATTTCCATCGGGATCGCGGATGAAGGCCGCATAGTAGCCCTCCCCGTGATGTGGCCGCAGGCCGGGCGCGCCGTCCGAAGCGCCGCCGGCCGCAAGCGCCGCCGCATGAAACCCGTCGACAGCTGCAGTGGTTGGCGCACGCAGGCAGACATGAACGCCGTTGTTTGGCGCGCCACTCTCCGACGGCAGCACGAACATGTCGGGCCGATGGTTGAGCCAGAACTCCGAATAGCGCTTGCCGAACCCGACCGTCGTCGGGCGCACATCGATCTTCACATAGCCTATGCGCGCGAGCACGGCCTCGTAGAAGGCGACCGCCCGCTCGAGATCGCGTACCGCAATGGAGACGTGGTCGATCATGGCATGGCGTTTCGGTCGGCCGCACGGCCCGTGTCGATATTGGGCGAGACTGCGACCACGGTCCAGGGCTGTCTGGCCTGGCGCCTGTTGCCCTTACGAGAACCGTTGACAGTCAGCGTTCGTCTTTAGGATATGTGCAGCTGGGGGACGCATGCTGTTCCAGTCGCAAGCGTACGTACTGATCTTCCTGCCCCTTGTGGCCGCCGCCTATTATCTTTCGGCGCGCTCGCTGGTGCTTCGGCAATACGTCCTCATCGTCGCCTCGCTCGTCTTCTACGCGTGGTGGGACTGGCGCTTCCTCGTGCTGCCCGTGGCGCAGATCGCCGTCACTTGGGCGCTGAGCTACGCCCATGGGCGCACCGGCCGTTCCGGCTTTCTTCATGCCGGCGTGGTGCTCAATCTCGCCTCGCTCGGGACGTTCAAATATCTCAACTTCGCACTCGCCAGCATCGGCGCCGCCGCCGGGATTTCGATCCCGCCGATGAGCATCGTGCTGCCGATCGGGATAAGCTTCTTCACGTTCCAGCTCATCTCCTACCTGGTCGACCGCATGCGCGCAGACGCGCCGCTCTATGCCTTTCGACCCTTTGTCCTGTTCATTCTGCTGTATCCCCATTTGATCGCGGGCCCCATCGTGCGCCACAACGAGCTCATCCCGCAGTTCGAGCTCGATCCGTTGCGCGACGGCCTGTCCGGCCGGATCGGGCGCGGCCTGGTGATCTTCACCATGGGATTTGCCAAGAAGGTCCTGCTCGCCGACGCGCTCGCCCCTACGGTGGACAGGCTGTTCGACGCCGCCAAGCTGCATCCGCTCGATCTCGGCGAGGCCTGGACCGCCATCCTCGGGTTCGCGTTCCAGCTTTTTCTCGATTTCTCCGCCTATACCGAGATGGCCATCGGCTCCGCGCTGGTCTTCGGGCTCATACTGCCGGAGAACTTCCGTCGGCCTTATCTCGCCTCGAGCATCGCCGAGTTCTGGCGCCGCTGGCACATCACCCTGTCGAACTTCATCCGCGACTATCTGTTCATCCCTCTCGGCAGCAGTCGCGCCGGCCTGCTGCGCCATATTCCCCGCGGCCGCGCACGTGCCATGTCGGCGATCCTGCTGTCGATGGGTCTGTGCGGGCTCTGGCACGGTGCCGGCTGGACCTATGTCGTCTGGGGCTTGTGGCACGGCGTGGGGCTCGTCGCCTGCTCGATCTGGCAAAGGGTCGGACGGCCGCTGCCGGATGTGGCCGGCTGGGCGCTCACCATGCTGTTCGTGCTGGCGAGCTGGGCGCTGTTTCGCGCCGACGGCTTTTCGGTCGCGGGCTCGATTCTGCAGTCGCTCGGCGGCCTGCACGGCGTGAGCGGGCGGATTGAGGAGGTGGGCTTGCTCGTGGCCGCAGCGCTCGCCAGCACGCTGCTGCCCTCGGCGCACGAACTGAATGACAAGCTCGTGAAGCCCCGCCCCGCCCTCGCCTGGCTCGCGGGTGCGATCGCGGCCTATTGCGTGCTCGAGGTCGGCAGGGGTCCGCCGCTCAGCTTCATCTATTTTCAGTTCTGAAGCCGCTGCGCGGCAACGACGCTAGTGCCGCGAACCCGAAGTTCGCACTATTTCTCGGTGAGCACGTTTGCGAACTTCGGGTTCAAAAGCGGCACTAGAGCTATAAGCTGCCAGTGTCCTTGTCTATTCCGAAGTTCGTTCGGAGCTCGCTGGGAGGTTTTCGCACTTCGGAATCGGGACACTAGACGCTACCTTGCGCGGCCCGCGCGATCCGGCCGGACCTTCCGCGTCAGCACGTGCGCGATCACGTTGCCGTCGCTCTTGCGGCAGATCGATGCCGTCATGTCGATCGAACCTTCGTCGGCGCGCCACGCGTGCAGCCGATAAAGCAGCTTCTCGTGCGGATCGCTGTTGCCGAAATAGAAGACGTCGCGGCTGACCGTGCTGAAGTCCATCATCAGCGACCGTCCGCCATGGCGGGCCGCACAGATGTCATTGATGATCGGGTAGGCGGCGAAATAGAGAAGCCCGACGCCGTTGATATCGTAGGGCGGAATGATCTCGTACTCGCATTCGAAAATCGGCGCCGGCAAGGCCTGCGACCGTCGCGCACGATAGTCCTGCCCGAATTCCGGGAACTCGGCAAGCGCCGTAATGGGAAAATTGGGCGGGATCTCCGGCAGCCCCTTGAGGAGGGACATGTTCGACGCGCCCTCGCCGAACTTCGAGAACGACGACATCAGCTTCGCCTGGATGGATCCCGACCTTCCCGCGAGCGCCGCCTCGCCGAAGAACATTCCGGCGCCGTGGCGGGTCACCGAAATATCGAGGCCGACACTCTCGTTCTCCTCGAAATCGGCGACCGGACAGGTGGCGTCGAGCCGGATTCGCGTGAACGTCGCGTAGATCCGCTCGCCCGCGTCATCGGTCAGCAAATGCGACGGCCGGGTGAACGCCTTGGTCAATGTGGTCCAGTGCATGTCGCCGAGCTCTTTGAACAGCCAATGCTCGGACAGGCCGCCGAGCGCCATCTGCGGCATGTTCAGCAGATAGCTGCGTCGCTCGCCCGTAGTTTCACCCGCGTGCTGCGATCGGCCCCCGCTCGCCGCGCGCAGCGCGCTCACGAGGTCGGCCGGAGTGACGATGTCGTCCCATTGCCGCCGGTCGAATGCGTTGTTCGTCGCCTCCTCGACGGCCGTGTGGAGCATCAGCATCCCGACGCTGTCGATGCCGAGGTCGTCGAACGGCTTTTGCATGTCGGCGGCCGAGAAGGCGGGGTATTCGCGCCTGATGAGCGCGATGACCTGCTCATCCACGTCGCCGGCCGAACGCGCCTTGGCGGCGTCCGGCGATGTCGCGACCAGCTGCGCGGAGATCGGCTGCGGCCGGTTCAGAAAAGACCAGAACTTTGACATACCGCTCTCACCGCTCCGGCACGCTACATTGCCCGTCGGACCACACCTTACCCGGGCGCGCCCGATTTAACGAGTTCGCAGACGATCGAGTCCATCGGCACGGACCTCGCGTGCAAAATGCGGTCGCCCGCGAGACCGCACCCGGCCCGCTTGTGCGGCGCCGCCGGCCGCTTGCCCTGCCAACTGCATCGGTCCATTGTTCCCGCATCCGCTGATGCATGCTCTGCGGGAGGGCGACCCCATGGCGGACGTACAGACACCGGTGGACGCGGCCCGGAGCGCGGCGACGTCTGCCGACGACGGCGAAAAGTCGTCGGCCGCGGCCGCCGGCATGCGGCCCGCCGCAGCGGCCTTCGCCGGCAAGGCGAACGACCTCGATGCTCTGCGCAACGCGGTCGTCGACGCCGCGAATGTCGGCGCCGGGCTGTGGTTCAGCTACCTCTTCGTACTCCTCTATCTCATCGTCGCCGTCGGCGGCGTCACGCACCGCAATCTGCTGTTCGACAGCCCGGTCAAGCTTCCTTTCGTCGGCGTGGACCTGCCGCTCGTCGGCTTCTTCGTGCTCGGACCCGCCCTCTTTCTCATCGTGCACGCCTATGTGCTGCTCCACTTCGCGATGCTCGCCGACAAGGTCGGCGTCTTTCACGCCGAGCTGCGGGCGCAGATCGCCGACGACGAGGTTCGCGCGCAGCTGCGCCGCCAGCTGCCCAGCAATATCTTCGTGCAATTCCTCGCCGGCCCGATCGAGATGCGCTCCGGCCTGATGGGGACCATGCTGCGGCTGATCGCACAGATCAGCCTGGTCGTCGGGCCACTCGCGCTGATGGTCTTTTTCCAGTTGCAGTTTCTGCCCTATCACAACGAGGCCGTCTCGTGGTGGCATCGCATCGCCGTCGTCGCCGATCTCGCGCTGCTGTGGGCCCTGTGGCCCTCGGTCGCCCGCGGCGAGAGATCGTCGGTCGCGTGGCACGATCTGCGCCGGCCCCACGTCGCAGCGGCCGCGGTTGCGAGCCTCGCGCCGATCCTGCTGGTCTTCATTATCGCGACGTTTCCAGACGAGTGGCTCGACCGCAATCCCATCTCCGCGCCGATCATCCCGCGCGTCCAGTCCGGGGCCATCCGCTGGATCACGCCGCACGAATTTCTCGTCGGCGGCGATGTCGATCTCGTTGCCGCAAAGCCGACCAGCATCTGGTTCAACCGGATGGTGCTGCCGGGTCTCGAGCTCAAGCCGGGCGACAGCGTCTCGCTGCGCGGCCGCAATCTGGACGGGGCGGTGCTGCTCGGCGCCAAGCTGCGAAGCATGGATTTCACCGCGACGTCTCTTCGCGGAGCCGTCCTCAACCAGGCGGACCTTCGCGACGCGAAATTCCCCTGCACCGACACCCGGTTGATCAGCACCCATGCGCCCGACGAACGGCCGGATACCGCGGGCACCCAGTGCGCGCGGCTGCAGAATGCATTTCTGGTCGGCGCGATGCTCGAGGGTGCGGAATTCGAGGGCGCCAACATGCAGGGTGCGACGCTCGACAAGGCCGATCTGCGCGGAGCAAATCTCGCCTCGGCGCAGCTCGAGGGCGCATCGCTCGACAATGCCGACCTTCGCGGGGCGTCGCTCATCGGCGCGCAACTGCACGGAGCCACCCTCAGAAGCGCACAGCTCCAGGGTGCCGCGCTCGATCACGCGCAAATGCAAGCGGCCTACCTCGACGATGCGCGGCTGCAGGGCGCGTCGCTGCTCTTCACCGGCCTGCAGGGCGCGTCCCTGCGCGGCGTGCGTCTCGGCGGCGCGTTGCTCGAGGAAACGCGGTTGCACGGCGCGACGCTCGACGCCGCGTATCTGGACGGCGCATCGTTCCAAAGCGTCATGGTGTGGAGAGCCCGCACGCAGGGCGTTCGCGGCGTTCCGCTCGTGGTGGACGCTCAAACCGCAGCCGTACCCGCCCCTCCGGCAGGAGGATTTGCCGGCCATCGGCTGCCGGCAGATTGTATCGACCGACATCCGTGCGAGTGGAACGCCGAGACATTTGCCGCGCTGAGGAAGCTGCTGCTGGACCGGCTGCCGCCAGGCTCTCGCCGCGACCAGACCCTCGCTCGCATCGCGGTCCTCGATCCCGCAACCTCGCTGGCCGGCGAACAAGACATGGCCAAGCAGTGGGCCAAGCGCGTCGCGTCGCCGCCGGACGCCCCGGCTTTCAACAAGATCGTCGTCGATCTCCTCCGAGGGATGGGATGCGCGAAGGAGGGAGCGCCGTACATCGTCCGCCGATGGCTGGTCGGCCGAAACGACCTGCAGCCGCTGGCCGCGGTATTCCTGGACGACGCCAGTTGCCCGAGCGCAGCGACCCTGTCGGATGCCGACAGGGCGATGCTGAGAAGCCTGCGCGACGGGTAGAGACTCGATGAAGCGCCCTATCCCGGCGCGCCCGACTTCACCAGCTTGTAGACGATCGAATCCATCAACGCCTGGAACGAGGCGTCGATGATGTTCGGCGACACGCCCACGGTGGTCCAGTGCTCGCCGCTCTCGTCCTGGCTCTCGATCAGCACGCGGGTGATCGCCTCGGTGCCCCCGTCGAGGATACGCACGCGGTAGTCGGTGAGGTCGAGGCCCTCGATGTATCTCTGGTACTTGCCGAGGTCCTTGCGCAGCGCGAGGTCGAGCGCGTTGACGGGGCCGTTGCCTTCGGCCGCCGAGATGAGGTCGTTGCCGTCGACCGCGACTTTCACCACCGCGAGCGTGACGGTGACCCGCTCGCCCCTGGCGCTGATGCGCTGCTCCACGTTCACGTCGAACTTCTTCACGTCGAAATAGGCCGGCACGCTGTCGAGGAAGCGGCGCGCCAAGAGCTCGAACGAGGCCTGCGCGTTCTCGTAGGAATAGCCCTTCGCCTCCCGCGCCTTCACCTCCTCGAGCAGGCGCGCGATGCGCGGGTCGTCGCGCGCGATCGCGATGCCGAGCCCTTCGAGCTCGCTGATGAGGCCGCTGCGGTCGAGCTCGGCCAGCACGTTCGACTTGCCGGCCTGGTCGGAGACGAGCACGCGGCGGCGGTTGCCGACCGCCTCGGGCCGCACGTGCTCGTAGGTCGCGGGGTCCTTCAGGATGGCGGAGGCGTGGATCCCCGCCTTGGTCGCGAACGCGCTCTCGCCCACATAGGGCGCGTGGCGGTTGGGCGCGCGGTTGAGCATCTCGTCGAGGGTGCGCGAGGCGTGCAGCAGCGACTTGAGGCGGTCGTCGGGCACGCCGATCTCGAACCGGTCGGCGAAATCCGGCTTGAGCTTGAGCGTCGGGATGAGCGAGACTAGGTTGGCATTGCCGCAACGCTCGCCGAGGCCGTTGAGCGTGCCCTGGATCTGCCGCGCGCCGGCGCGCACGGCGGCGAGCGAGTTCGCCACCGCCTGCTCGGTGTCATTGTGGGCATGGATACCGACATGGCTGCCCGGGATCGCCGCGATCACGGCGCCGACGATCGTCTCGACCTCGTGCGGAAGCGTGCCGCCGTTGGTGTCGCATAGCACGACCCAGCGGGCGCCCGCCTCATACGCGGTGCGCGCGCACGCCAGCGCGTAATCCGGGTTGGCCTTGTAGCCGTCGAAGAAATGCTCGCAGTCGAGCAGCACCTCGCGGCCCCTGCCCTTCGCGGCCGTGACGCTGTCGCGAATCGAGGCGAGGTTCTCCTCGAGCGTCGTCTCGAGCGCGACCCGCACGTGGTAGTCCCACGATTTGGCGACGAAGCAGATCGCATCCGCCCTGGCGTCGAGCAGCGCGACGAGGCCCGGGTCGTTCGACGCGGAGCGCCCCGGCCGCCGTGTCATGCCGAAGGCCGTGAACGTCGCGGTCTCGAGCTTGCGGTCCTCGGCGAACAGCTCCGTATCGGTGAGGTTCGCCCCCGGATAGCCGCCCTCGACATAGTCGATGCCGAGACCGTCGAGCAGCTTGGCGATCGCGAGCTTGTCGCCGAGCGTGAAGTCGACGCCGTTGGTCTGCGCGCCGTCGCGCAGCGTGGTGTCGAAGAGATAAAGCCGCTCCTTCATCGCTTCACCTTCCACGTGGTCGTGCCGTCCTTCTTGTCCTCGAGCTCGACCCCCTGGCCGGTGAGCTCTGCGCGGATGCGGTCGGCCTCCTTGAAATCCCTTGCCTTGCGCGCGGCGTTGCGCGCCGCGATCAGGCTCTCGACCTTTGCGTCGTCGATCGCGACGGAGGACGGCCGCCACGCGCTCCACGCGGCGGCGTCGTGCTGGAGCAGCCCCATGAGCTGCGCGCTCGCCTTGAGGCAGGCGCGCGCGCCGGCCGAGCCTTTCGCGGCCTCGGCGCGCACCTCGTGAAAGGCGGCGAGCGCCTTCGGCGTATTGAGATCGTCGGCGAGCGCATCGACGACGTCGGCGCACATCATGCCGGGCTGCACGTCCGCCGTGAGCTGGTACCAGTGGTCGAGCGTGCGCTTGGCCTCGCTCAGGCCGGTGTCGCCCCAGTTGAGCGGCTGGCGATAGTGCGTCTGCAGCATCGCGAGCCGGATCGCCTCGCCTGGCCACTCGCCCAGCACCTCGCGGATCGGCGAGATGTTGCCGAGGCTCTTCGACATCTTCTCGCCGTCGAGCTGGAGGAAGCCGTTGTGCATCCAGTAATTCGCCATGACCGGCGTATGGAAGGCGCAACGCGACTGGGCGATCTCGTTCTCGTGGTGGGGAAACACGAGATCGATGCCGCCGCCGTGGATGTCGAAGGTCTCGCCGAGGTGCTTCCACGACATGGCGGAGCATTCGATGTGCCAGCCCGGCCGGCCCGGCGTCTTGATGCCGGCCGGCGCGTCCCACGCGGGCTCGACAAACGTCCCTTTCCCTGTCGCGCCTTCGGCGCTTCCCGCCTCTTGCTTCGACGGCTTCCACAGCACGAAATCCATCGGGTCGCGCTTGTAGGGCGCGACGTCGACGCGGGCGCCCGCCATCATCTCGTCGAGGGAACGGCGCGCGAGCCTGCCGTAGTCGGGCATCGAGGGCACGCTGAACAGCACGTGCTCCTCGGCGACATACGCGTTGCCGGACGCGATCAGCCGTTCGATCAGCGTCTTCATCTCCTCGATGTGCTCGGTCGCGCGCGGCTCCACGGTCGGCGGCAGGCAGCCGAGCGCCGCCACATCCTGCTTGTAGTTGCGGTAGGTCGTCTCGGTCAGCTCGCGGATCGAGATGCCGCGCTCGGCGGCGCGCTTGTTGATCTTGTCGTCGACGTCCGTGATGTTGCGCACGTATTTGACGTGGTCGGCGCCATAGAGGTGCCGCAGCACCCGAAAGAGCACGTCGAACACGATGACCGGCCGCGCGTTGCCGATATGGGCGAGGTCGTAGACCGTCGGCCCGCACGCATACATGCGCACGCAGGCCGGATCGAGCGGAACGAAGTCCCGCTTCTCGCGCATGAGCGTATCGTAAAGCCGCAAGTCCATACCTACACCTCGGTCCGCTGACCGGGCGTCTTCAAGTCTCGACTGGAGAAAAGACGGCCGCAGCCAGCGTGGAGCGCTAGCGAATAATCTCCGGGCAAATGCCGGCGATGCGGAAAAGGCCGTTCATGGTGCGGCACAATGGTCAAACGCATCGGCATCGTCAAGGCTGGACTGGGAGCTGCCGCGCGGGAACCCGCTCCCCTGTCTCTCCACCGCAGGCGGCGAAGTGACAGGGCACCCGCACGGTTAACGTCAACTTAACGGTTTTGGTCGCATTCTCGCGAGCGTCCATAAACTTGCGCATGTCTGTGGCCGAACCGGTGCCCACTGCGCCGGGACATGCGCCGTTCAGAGCGAGCGAGCCATGCGCGCCATTCTCGCGATTGTTTCGATCGCGGCGATCCTTGCCGCGATGACGCCCGCGCTGGCGGAAAAGCGCCTGTTCATCATCGCCAACAATGCGGACGGCTACGGCATCGACCGCTGCCTCGCGAGCGGCGCCGCCTGCGGCAACGCCGCCGCGACCGCCTACTGCACGTCGCACCAGTTCCACACGGCGCTGTCGTTCCGCAAGGTCGACCGCGACGACATCACCGGCGCGATCCCGGCCAGCACCGGCTGCCGCGGCGCCGGCTGCGACGAGTTCGTCGCCATCGAGTGCGGGCGGTAGCCAGCGGCGCCAGTGGACGCACGGTCGTCCGGGAGTGGAGCCGCGCTTGCCAGGCATTGCGAATAAACGGGCATAACGCGGTTCACGCTTGCGCTTTTCCGGCATTGCACTGAGGGTATAAATCCTAGTCTGCCTTTCTCGCGCCCGGAGCTTCGTGCGGCCGGGCGCTTTGCGTTTCGGCGCTCCGCGCCACGGCAGGAGCCCAGAGTCTGCCGCCCTACAACCAGACGTAGGCGCTCGCCCTGTTTTATTGCCCTGTTTCCCTGTTTTTCGCTCCTGTTATTCGCCTGTTCGGCACTCGCGCCTTTTCCTCAGCGATTTCAACGCTCTTTCCTGTATTTACCGCACATCGGCGCCCTGTAAATCGCCTGTATTTTTTTAATCACATTTTTTCAACGCGCTCCGGTCGGACACGGGCTGGCTGCGCATGGATCACAGCGAACGAAATATGCTTTAGCCTGCGCGTCCGGCACCACGGCCGTCGAAAAACGGGGAAGCGCATGGCGAAGGACAAAATCGTCGGATTCATCGGGCTCGGCATCATGGGCGGCCGGATGGCCGCCAACATCCAGAAGGCCGGCTACAAGATGGTCGTGCACGACCTGCATCGGCAGGCCGCGAGCCATCATCTCAATGCCGGCGCGGCCTGGGCGGAAACGCCGCGCGCGGTCGCGAGCCAATGCGACGTGATCTTCACGTCGCTGCCGGAGCCGCCGGACGTGGAGTCGGTCGCGCTCGGCGCTGACGGCATCCTCGCCGGCATCAAGCCGGGCGGCGTCTACTTCGATCTGTCGACCAACGCGCCCGCGGTGGTGAAGAAGCTCAACACCGCCTTCGCCGAGAAGGGCGCGCACATGTTCGACGCGCCGGTGAGCGGGGGGCCGGCGGGCGCGGCCTCCGGCAAGCTCGCGATCTGGGTCGGCGGCGACGCGAAGGTGTTTGCGCAATACCGGTCCGTGCTCGACGACTTCGCCGACAGGGCCGCCTATATCGGGCCGATCGGCAGCGCGACGGTGGCGAAGCTCGTGCACAACATGTCGGGCTACGCGATCGTGTGCGCGCTCGCCGAGACCTTCGCGCTCGGCGTCAAGGCCGGTGTCGATCCGCTCGCGCTCTACGAGGCGGTTCGCCAGGGCGCGGTCGGTCGCCGGCAGACGTTCGATGCGCTGATCGATCAGTTTTTGCCCGGCAAGTACGACCCGCCCGCCTTCGCGCTCAAGCTCGCCCACAAGGATGTGTCGCTCGCCAACGCGCTCGGCCGCGAGCTCGGGGTGCCGATGCGCATCTGCAATCTCACGCTCGCCGAGATGACCGAGGCGATGGGGCGCGGCTGGGCCGGCCGCGACTCGCGCGTCGCCATGCTGCTCGAGCAGGAGCGCGCCGGCGTCGAGATCGCGGTCGAGCCGGAGCGGCTGAAGGCAGCACTCGCCGCGAAGGGGTAGCCCGCATGAGCCCTCGGGTCTTGCCTTCGGCAAGCCCAAGGACAGGCTCCTCGACATGCGGGGACGCTTTCCCCGGATTTCGCGGAGTTCACCCTTGGATTTGCCGAAGCCAAGACCCGAGGGCCCATGCAGGCTACGAAGATCCCGGCTCCAGTCCCGCCGCGCGCCACGTCGCTTCCGTCCCTGATCGCGTGAGAAACGCGATCAGCGCCCTCGCCTCCTCGCGCGCCCGGCTCGCCGTCGGAACGGCCGCTGCGTAGACCGTGTAGTTCTGCAACGCCGCCGGCAGCGGTCCCGCAATCGCCACGCCCTTGATGGCGACGAGCTCGCTCAGGAAGCTGATGCCGAGCTCGGCGCTGCCGTCCGCGACCAGCTCGGCGACGTGATGGCCGTTGCGACCGAGCTTCGCCTTGGCGTTGACGGCGGCCGCGATGCCGAGGCGCTCCAGCAGCTTGGCGAAATAGGCGGCCGCCGAGCCGCCCGCCGTCGGATCGCTGTAGGAGACGCATCGCGCCGCGACCAGCGCCGCCGCGAGAGCCTGCGGCGTCGCAAGATCGGGCGGCGTCGCGCCTTGCCGCACGCACACCGCGAGGCCGGCGCGCGCGATCGGCATCAGGCTGCCGGCAACGAGCGCGTCGCCGAGTGCCGTCAGGGCCGCCGGCGAGAGGATCAGCAGGTCGGCCGCCTCGCCCGCCTTGAAGCGGTCGCCGATCGCACCGACGGTCCCGAAGGTCGGCACGATGGCGTGGCCGGACGCGGCCGTGAAGCTGGAAAACAGGCTCGCCAGCGCCATTTGCGGCGCACGGGCGCTGAGCACTTTGATCTCGGTCATGCTTCGTCCTGTAGGCGGGGTCCGGTCGACGCGGCAAGTGGGGCGCACAAGGGCGCGCACGTGAGGCGAGTGTTGCGCTACCTTCATGCTTTGGTAGCGTGGAGCTGCAGTGCGCGGAAGAGACGAATCAGGCTGGGGGGATCGATGATCAACAACGCCGCCTTGGACGTCGCCATCGGGGTCACGCTGATGTACCTGATGTTGAGCCTGCTGTGCACCGTCGTGAACGAGTTCATCGCCACGCAGCTCGACCTGCGGGCGAAGACGCTCGCCACGGCGTTGAACCAGCTGATCGACAGCGACGTGGTGCGCAACGCGTTTTACGACCACGGCATGATCGCCGGCACGAAGCAGACGCTCGAGCAGGCGAGTTCGACGCTGTGGCGCGCCATCATCCCCTTCGCGAGCAAACCGGTGGCCGCGGCCACGCCGGCCCCGGCGCCTGCGGCAGCTGCTGCCCCCACTTCGGCACCCGCCGACGTCGCCGGCATGGCGGCGACCGTGGCGACGGCGGATCAGGTGCAAGCCGCGGCGCCGACCGATGCGCCCGCAGCACATACTCAAGGCGGCGCTCATCCCTCATACATTTCGTCCGACACGTTCGTGCAGGCGCTGATCGGCGGGTTGACCGGAACGCGCCTTGCGGCCGGCCAGCCGGCGCCGACCTTCGCGGACATCAAGGCGGCCGTCGAGAAATTGCCGGAGAGCAGGATCAAGAGCGCCCTGGTCTCGAGCATCACCATGGCCGGCAACGACATCGAGGTCTTTCGCGGCAATGTCGCGACCTGGTTCGACGACTCGATGGAACGGCTCAGCGGCGCCTATCGGCGTTACATGAAATGGATATCGCTCGTCGTCGGCCTCGTGGCCGCGGTCGGATTCAATGCTGATACTTTCGCCGTGACGGAGGCGCTTTGGCGAGACCCGGCGCTGCGCCAGCAGGTCGTCGATTCCGCGATCAAGGCGGTGAACAATCCCAACGGGGCGAATGCCACGAGCAATGCGCCGTCGCCCGCCACGCCCAACCCACCCGCGGCTTCCACGGTCTCGCTCGATGAACTGAAGCAGTCGGTCAGCTCCACGGAGGAATCGCTGCGCCCCTTCCCGATCGGCTGGACGGCGGAACGACGCAACAGCTGGCAGTCGTGGGCGCCGACGGGATGGCCGTGGATCACCATCCTGGGCTGGATCATGACCGGGCTCGCCCTCTCGCTCGGCGCGCCGTTCTGGTTCGATGTGCTCAGCAAATTCATCAGCATCCGCAGCACCGGCCCGAAGCCCAAGCGGGCGGACGAGGCGGCCTGACGACGAGAGCACTCTCCCGGTTGCGCGAGCAGGCAAGTTCCGTCATCCTCGCTTGGACGAATTGGAATTGTTCCAATCCGTCCCGCAACGCCGGAGAGCGACGGTGGACGAGGCCGCGGCCGACAGGGAGCAAGCGCCAGCACGCACGGGCGCCGCGGACGAGGCGCCGCTCAAGCTCGAGCAATTCCTGCCCTATCGGCTCAATGTGCTGGCGAGCCTGGTGTCGCAGGCGCTCTCGCGCATCTACGTCGAGCGCTACGGGCTCGGCGTGCCGGAATGGCGCGTGCTGGTCACGCTCGGCCAGTTCGGCGTGATGACCGGCAAGGCGGTCGGCGCGCACAGCCACATGCACAAGACCAAGGTGTCGCGCGCCGTCGCCGAGCTCGAGAAGCGCAAGCTGCTGGCGCGCCGCGCCAACCGCGCCGACCTGCGCGAGTCCTTCCTGTCGTTGACCCCGCCCGGCCGCGCGATCTACGAGGAGCTGGCGCCGGGCGCGCTCGAGTTCGCGCGGCGGCTCGCCGAGGTCGTCGACCCGCAGGATCGCCCCGCGTTCGAGCGCGCCATGCAGCGGCTGACCGACCGCTCGGGCGCGCTGGTGCGGGAATTCCTCGAGAGGAAGTCGGAGACGCCGTGAAGCTCTATTCCTATTTCCGCTCGTCGGCCGCCTACCGGGCGCGGATCGCGTTCAACCTCAAGGGCGTCGCCTACGACATGGCGTCGATCCATCTCACGCGCGGCGGCGGCGAGCAGCACGGCGCGGCCTATCGCGCTGTCAACCCGCAGCGGCGCGTCCCGGCGCTGGCGCTCGACAACGGCGAGGTGCTGCTGCAGTCGCTCGCCATCATCGAGTATCTCGACGAGACGCATCCGCAGCCGCCGTTCCTGCCCGCCGATCCGGCGGCGCGCGCCCATGTGCGTGCGATCGCCCAGGTGATCGCCTGCGACATCCATCCGCTCAACAACACGTCGCCGCTGTTCTACCTGAAGAACACGCTCAAGCACGACCAGGACACGATCAACGCCTGGTACGCGCACTGGATCACGATCGGCTTCGAGGCGGTCGAGGCGCTGCTGAGGCCCGGCCCCTACGCCTATGGCGCGCAGCCCGGCCTCGCCGACATCTGCCTCGTCCCGCAGGTCGCCAATGCGCGGCGCTTCAACGTGCCGCTCGACACGTTTCCGAAGATCGTCGCGGTCGACGCCGCCTGTCTCAAGCTCCCCGCCTTCGACAAGGCGCGGCCGGAGAACCAGGCGGACGCCGCCTAAGAACGACCAGGATGCTCCGTTAGATCGACCGCCCCGGCGGAAGAACCACAACGGTAGCTCCAACCTTCACCCGGCTATAGAGGTCGATCACGTCCTCGTTGGTCATGCGGATGCAGCCGGACGAGATGGCTTGGCCGATGTATTCCGGCTGGTTGGTGCCGTGAATGCGGTACAGCGTGTCCTTGCCGCCCTCGTAAAGATAGATGCCCCTCGCGCCGAGCGGATTGCGCGGGCCACCCGCGACCCGCGACGGATATGGGCCGAGCCGCGCCTGGATCTCGTGGGTCGGAATCCAGTCCGGCCACTCCTGCAGTTTGCCGACCTGAGCCACGCCCGACCAGGCCATGCCCGCCTCACCCACCGCGACGCCGTAACGGAGCGCCTTGCCCTTCGACATCACGTAATAGAGATATCGCTCACTCGTATCGACCACGATCGTGCCCGGCTTCTCGCGACCGCTGTAGTCGACGATGTGTCGCTGAAATGTTTGTGGGATCGTTGCCTGGGCGTAAGGCGCGTGCGCCAACAGCATCTTGTCCCGTGGCGTCTGATGGGCGCCCGATGCCACATCAAGCGTGGCATTCGTCGCACTATTGCAGCCCGCGACAAGCAAGCCGATTGCTCCAACGGCGAACGCCGCCAACCAACGCTGTGGCATGACCTTTAGGCTCCCTCCACCCCGACTCAAACAGATGTCGACTCCCGTTAACTGTATCAGCGATCGCTCGCGAAACGTGTGCCGTTCGGGACACACCCGGCCGTAAAAAACATGAAATCGATGTGAATTTACTAGTGCTAATTACCTAAATGCGAGTTCCGATCACTTTCCGTCTTTCGCCACCAACGGATTTGCGCGGTTTGCCAAGCCAAGTCATCGGCCTTATGGCGTTGTCAGGAATCGAAGCAAAATGCGACCGCAGGTCCCCGAAAGTCGCGGAGCTTGTCCTCGGGCTTGCCGGAGGCAAGACCCGTGGGCTCATCGGGGTTCTCCCTCCCCTGAAGGACCAGCGTGACCCCTACCCGCCTCGTGCCGGCCGTGCTGTGGATGATCGGCGCGCTCTTGTCCTTCTCCACCATGGCGGTGTCGATCCGCGAGCTCTCGCACGTGCTCGGCATTCTCGAAATCCTGGCGCTGCGCAGTGCGATCGGGCTCGTCGTCCTTGGCGCAATGGTGCTTGCCCGACCCGACCTGCGGCAGTCGATCCGCACGCGGTACATCTGGCTGCACCTTACGCGGAACGGCGTGCACTTCGCCTCGCAGGTCGCCTGGGCGACCAGCCTCACGCTCCTGCCCCTCGCGACCGTGTTCGCGCTCGAGTTCACGATGCCGGCCTGGACCGCCATCATGGCCGCGGTGTTCCTGCACGAGCGGCTGACGCAGAGCCGGATCGGCGCCGTCATCCTCGGCTTCGTCGGCGTTCTGGTGATCATCCGGCCCGGCCTGCAGACCTTCCAGCCCGCCGCGCTCCTCACGCTCGCTGCCGCCTTCGGCTATGGCATCTCGCTCGTCGCGACCAAGCGGCTGACCGCGACCGACTCGGTCTTCGCGATCGTGTTCTGGATGAACGCGATGCAGCTGCCGATGAATCTCGTGGGCAGCGATCTCGTATCCTTCACCAGGCTCGGCCCCGGACAGATCGTGCCGATGATCGGCCTCGGGGTCGCGGGGCTGACCTCGCATTACTGCCTGTCCAACGCGTTCCGCTTCGGCGAGGCGACCATCGTGGTGCCGATCGACTTCCTGCGCATCCCGCTGATCGCGCTGGTCGGCTGGTGGCTCTATGCCGAGCGCCTCGACGCCTTCGTTTTTGTCGGCGCCGGCCTGATCGTGTCCGGAATACTGTGGAACCTGCGGGCGGAGGCCAAGCGATCTCCGGCACGGCCCGGCACAGCGTGATGCTATCGCAACTACGGGCCACTATTCCGACGCTTTTGCGCCCTCACATCCGCCCGGGCGCGTCGGCACGGGCGGATTCGCGGGTGGAGCGGGAATGATCTTGGGTTGGCGCGGATCGGCGTTCATCGGCCTTGCGACGCTCGCGGGCACGGCGCTCGCGCTTGCGCAGGTTCCTGCGCCCTATCCGTCGCCGCCCGCGCCGGCTGCCAATCCGGTCTGCACGCGGCTCGAGGCACAGCTCGGCGCGATCGATCGCGGCACGCTCGATCCGGCGCGCGCCGACCAGGTTCGCCGCATCGAGGACGCGCGCAACAGGCAGCAGGGCGAGGTCGATCGCCTCTCCGCGCAGGCGAGCCGCATGGGCTGCTCCGGCGGCGGCTTCTTCTCGCTGTTCACCGGCCAGAATCCGCAATGCACGCCGCTCAACCAGCAGCTCCAGCAGGCGCGTGCGACGCTGGAAAAGATCCTCGCCGATCTCGACCGGCTGCAGGGCGGCGGCGGCGAGCGCGAGGCGCAGCGCGCGACCGTGATCAACGCGCTCGCGCAGAACAATTGCGGGCCGCAATACAGTGCGGCCGCGAACCAGCAGCGCGGCTTCCTCGACAGCCTGTTCGGCAGCCGCCAGCCCGGCGGTCCTGGCGCCCCAGGCGCCTACCCGACCGGCCCCTCCGGCACCTACCGCACCGTCTGCGTGCGCATGTGCGACGGCTATTACTACCCGATCTCCTACGCGACATCGCCCGAGCATTTCGCCGAGGACGCGCAGACCTGTCAGCAGACCTGCCCGGCCGCCGACGTCGTGCTGATGTCGAACCCGAGCGGCTCCGACATCACCCAGGCGGTGGCTTCGAACGGCTCGCCCTACACGGCGCTGCCCAATGCGTTCAAGTATCGCACCTCGCTCGCGCCGACGTGCAGCTGCCGCAAGCCCGGGCAGAGCTGGTCGCAGGCGCTCAACGGGTTGCGCGACAACACGCTGCAACAGGACGACATCGTGGTGACGCCCGACCGCGCCAAGCTCCTCTCGGCGCCGCGCGACGCCCAAGGCCGCCCGATCCGCGACGTGAAGACACTCGACCCGAACGCCGCTGGGACCGCGGCCGCCAACTCGATCGCGGGCGCGGCCTCGAGCGAGGGCGACACCCGCCCCCCGGCGACCAAGAAGCCGGTGCGCACCGTCGGGCCGACCTTCGTGCCGTCGCGATAGAAGGTCACAGCCGTCATTGCGAGGAGCGCGCGAGCGCGACGAGGCAAGCTCGATCCGCAAGCGCATGAATCTGCCGATCCCGATTGCTTCGTCGACCTGACGGCCTCCTCGCAATGACCGGTCAGAAATCGAATGCGTCGCTGCGCGCGGCGGCAGTCGGCGCGACGAGGCTCTTGTCCGGTTCCGCCGGCGGGGTGCCGGGGTCGCGGAAGCGATTGACGATCGGATAGCGGCGGTCGCGGCCGAAGTTCTTCAGCGTGATCTTGACGCCCGGCGCCGCCTGTCTTCGCTTGTATTCCGCGAGATTGAGCAGGCGCTCGATGCGCATCACCAGATCGCGGTCGTAGCCTGCCGCGACGATCTCGGCGATCGGCTGCTCGCGCTCGACCAGGCGCTCCAGCACGGCGTCCAGCACCTCGTAGGGCGGCAACGAATCCTGGTCGGTCTGGTTCTCGCGCAGCTCCGCGCTCGGGGGCCGCGTGATGATGTTCTCCGGAATGACGCGGCCGTCCGGCCCGAGCGCGCCCGCCGGCTTCCACGTGTTGCGCAGGCGCGAGAGACGATAGACCTCCATCTTGTAGAGGTCCTTGATCGGATTGAAGCCGCCGTTCATGTCGCCGTAGAGGGTCGCGTAGCCCGCCGACATCTCCGACTTGTTGCCGGTGGTCACGACCATGAGGCCGAACTTGTTCGATACCGCCATCAGGATGGTGCCGCGCGCGCGCGACTGCAGGTTCTCCTCGGTCACGTCGCGCGGCAGGCCGGCGAACAGCGGCGCCAGCGATTTTTCCAGGCCCTCGACCGCGCTCGCGATCGGCACGATGTCGTATTGCGTACCGAGCGCTTTGGCGACCTGCGCGGCGTCGTCGAGCGATTCCTGTGCCGTGTAGCGATAGGGCAGCATCAGACAGCGCACCCGCTCGGCGCCCAGCGCATCGACCGCGATCGCGGCGCACAGCGCCGAGTCGATGCCGCCCGAAAGGCCGAGCACCACGCCCGGAAAGCCGATCTTGCCGACATAGTCGCGCAAGCCCAGCATGCAGGCCGTATAGTCGACCTTCTCGCCCTCCTCGAGCCTGGCGATCTCGTCGCTCACGCAGCGCCAGCCCGTGCTGCCGCGCTCCCAGCGGGTGGTCACCACCGCCTCGCGGAACGCCGGAAGCTGCACCGGCATCGAGCGGTCGGCATTGAGCACGAAGGACGCGCCTTCGAACACCAGCTCGTCCTGGCCGCCGACCTGGTTGACGTAGATGAGCGGCAGCCCCGCTTCGGTGACGCGCGCGACCGCGATGCTGAGCCGCTCGTCGATGACGCCGCGACGATAGGGCGAGCCGTTCGGCACCAGGAGAAACTCGCCGCCGGTTTCCGCGATGCATTCGACCGGCTCCGGCCCCCAGATGTCCTCGCAGATCGGAATTCCGATGCGCACGCCGCGAAAATTGACCGGCCCCGGCAGCGGCCCGGGCGCGAACACGCGCTTCTCGTCGAACACGCCGTAGTTCGGCAGGTCGACCTTGCGGCGCACCGACGTGATGCGGCCGCCATCGGCGAGCGCGACCGCATTATAGAGCTTGCCGTCTTCCCGCCAGGGCGTGCCGATCAGGATCGCGGGGCCGCCGTCCGCGGTCTCGCGGGCGAGCGTCTCGACGGCGGTGCGGCAGGCCGCCTGAAAGGCCGGCTTGAGCACCAGATCCTCCGGCGGATAGCCGGCGATGAACAGCTCCGGATAGACGACGAGATGGGCGCCGTCGGCCGCCGCGGTGGCACGCGCGCGCCGCGCCTTCTCGGCATTGCCGGCGACATCGCCGACCGTCGGGTTGAGCTGCGCGATCGCGATCGCGAGGTGCTCGGGCGGGCGTTGGCTCATGCGTGGAGATGTAGCATCGCGGGACAGGTTAGCGAAGGGCGTTCGCGGCGAGAGCCGGATGGCGAAAGCAGATCGCCTAGTCGCTCTTCGCGACGAGATTCAGAACGTCGCCCTCGCCTGCGATATGAGCCGACGGCGGCGGCTCTTTGATCGGCGCTTCCGGCCGCGGCGTATTGCTCTGGCGGATGCGGGGCCCATCGAAGGCCCGCAACTGGGCAACGTTCGCGAGTGTCAATGACAATGCGACCGCGAACCCTAGATCCAGAAGGCGAGACACCGTCCGCTTCACCGGGGCCTCCCTGCCACCGTGAATGCGGATAGGTTGATGCAAATTGTTTGCGATTCCTTGCGCGCCCAATGGTTTCCCGCTGCCATCGTGGCGCGAGCGTTAACGGGAAGATAAGGCGAACGTTAAAAAGCGTCATTGCGAGGAGGGCGCAGCCCGACGAAGCAAGCTCGACCGACATACGCATGCACATGTGGAGCGAGATTGCTTCGGCGGGCTTTGGCGCCTCGCGATGACGTCGGCGCGGCCTACATCCCGGCGGCGGCGGGGAACGGCTTCGCGCGCGCCTGGCGCTCCTTCTTCAGAAGCTCGGCCAGCAGGAAAGCGAGCTCGATCGCCTGCTCGGCATTGAGGCGAGGATCGCAAAACGTGTGGTAGCGGTCGTTCAAATCCTCGTCGGTGATCGCGCGCGCGCCGCCCGTGCACTCGGTGACGTTCTGCCCGGTCAGCTCGAGATGCACGCCGCCCGCGTGGGTGCCTTCGGCCGCGTGGATCGCAAAGAAGGTCTTCACCTCGGACAGAATGCGGTCGAATGGCCGCGTCTTGTAGCCGGTGGCCGACGTGATCGTGTTGCCGTGCATCGGGTCGCACGACCACACCACCGCCTTGCCCTCGCGCTTGACCGCGCGGGCGAGCGCCGGGATCAGGTCGCCCGCCTTGTCGGAGCCTTCGCGGCAGATCAGCGTGAGCCGGCCCGGCTCGTTCTCGGGATTGAGGATGTCGATGAGCCGGATGAGATCGTCCGGCTTGAGCGTCGGCCCGCATTTGAGCCCGAGCGGGTTCTTGATGCCGCGGCAGTACTCGACATGCGCGTGATCGTACTGGCGCGTGCGATCGCCGATCCACACCATGTGGCCGGACGTGCAGTACCAGTCGCCCGTCGTCGAGTCGACGCGCGTCAGCGCCTCCTCGAAGCCGAGGAGGAGCGCCTCGTGGCTCGTATAGATGTCGGTCGCGCGCAGCTCCGGATGGGTCTCGAGATCGAGCCCGCAGGCGCGCATGAAGCCGAGCGCCTCGGAGATGCGGTCGGCCAGCTCGTTGTAGCGGCGCGACTGCGGCGAGTCCTTCAGGAACCCGAGCATCCACTGGTGCACGCTGGCGAGGTTGGCGTAGCCGCCCTGCGCGAAGGCGCGCAGCAGGTTGAGGGTCGCGGCCGACTGGCGATACGCCTCGACCTGACGGCGCGGGTCGGGGCGACGCGCCTCCTCGCTGAAGTCGTTGCCGTTGATGATATCGCCGCGATAGCTCGGCAGCTCGACGCCGCCACGCTTCTCGGTCGGCGAGGAACGCGGCTTGGCGAACTGGCCCGCGATGCGGCCGACTTTCACGACCGGCGAGGAGCCCGCGAAGGTCAGGACCACCGCCATCTGCAGGAAGACGCGGAAGAAGTCGCGGATGTTGTTGGCGCCATGCTCGGCGAAGCTCTCGGCGCAGTCGCCGCCTTGCAGCAGGAAAGCCTCGCCGTTGGCGACGCGCCCGAGCGCCTTCTTCAGGTTGCGCGCCTCGCCGGCAAAGACCAGCGGCGGAAACGTCGCGAGCTGCTTCTCGGTATCGGCCAGCGCGGCGCGATCCGGATATTCCGGCACCTGCAGGATCGGCTTCTTGCGCCAGCTGTCAGGCGTCCAACGCTCTGCCATGGCAGTTCCTCGGGATATGGGTTGGTTGCCGGGTTTTATACACGAAGGGCGGATATTCGCGAATAGCGCATGATGTACGGGGAATGATCAGTTTTCGTCATACTCATGCGTCATCGCCGGGCTTGTCCCGGCCATCCACGTCTTGCTGGCTGACCCTCTGCAAGAAAGACGTGGATGCCCGCATTCGCGGGCATGACAAGTAACGGTTCACTCCGCCGCCGCGACCCCATATCGTGCGGTCGGGGTGCGCATCGTCACCAGTTCCTCGGCGGCTGTCGGGTGCAACGCGACGGTTGCGTCGAAATCGGCCTTGGTCGCCTTCATCTTCACCGCGATCGCGGCCATCTGGACCATCTCGGCGGCGCCTTCGCCGACGATGTGGCAACCGAGCACGCGGTCGCTCGCGCCGTCGACCACGAGCTTCATCAGCATGCGCGTGTCACGGCCCGACAGCGTCGCCTTCATGGGGCGGAAGACCGCCTTGTAGATGTCGACCCGGGGATGGCGCTCGCGCGCCTGCGCCTCGGTCAGCCCGACGACGCCGACCTCGGGCTCGGAAAACACCGCGCTCGGCACGTTGGCGTGATCAACCGCGGTCGGCTTCCTGCCGAACACGGTGTCGGCGAAGGCGTGGCCCTCGCGGATCGCGACCGGCGTGAGGTTGACCCGGTTGGTGACGTCACCGACCGCGTAGATGTGCGGCACCGAGGTGCGCGAATAGGCGTCGACCGCGATGCCGCCATTGTCGGCGAGCTTCACGCCAGCCGCCTCGAGGCCGAGGCCGCTGACGTTCGGCACGCGGCCGGTCGCGAACATCACCCGGTCGGCCTCGATCCGCTTGCCGCTCGAGAGGCGCGCCGCGTAAACGTCGCCCGTCTTCTCGACCGCCGCGACCGTCTCGCCGGTGATGACCGCGATGCCGCGCCGCTCCACCTCGGCGCGCAAGTGGCTGCGCACGTCGTCGTCGAAGCCGCGCAGGATGTTGACGCCGCGGTACACCAGCGTCACGTGCGAGCCCATGCCGGCGAAGATGCAGGCGAACTCGACCGCGATGTAGCCGCCGCCCTGGACGAGCACGCGCCCGGGCAGGGCCGGTAGATGAAATGCCTCGTTCGACGTGATGGCGTGCTCGCGCCCCGGGATCGGCGCGCCGAGGCTCGGCCAGCCGCCGGTCGCTATCAGGACATGCGCGGCACGCACCGTCTCGCCGGTCGCGAGCCGCACCGTGTGCGGATCGGCGAGCACCGCGCGGCTGCGCAGGATGACGGCGCCCGGCTTCTGCAGATTGGTCACATAGGCGCGCTCGAGCCGGTCGATCTCCTTGTCCTTGTTGGCGATCAGCGTCGCCCAGTCGAACGCCGGCTCCGGCACGGTCCAGCCGAAGCCGGCGGCATCCTCGAATTCATGGGCGAAGCGGGAAGCGTAGACGAGGAGTTTCTTCGGGACGCAGCCGCGGATCACGCAGGTGCCGCCGACGCGATACTCCTCGGCGACCGCGACCTTGGCGCCGTAGGCCGCCGCGATGCGCGCTGCGCGCACGCCACCGGAACCGGCGCCGATGACGAAGAGATCGACCTCGCGCGGCGCCGACGAGCTCACAGGTCGTAGCCCTTCTTTTTCATCTCTTCGCGGAAGCGTTTGAGCACCACGTCGGAGAAATTGACGGCCCAGGCCTGTGCGGCCTTCAGGCTCTGGTCGATCACCTTCGGCTCCTCGACGATCATCTTGCGGCCGGCCGGCGTCTTGTAGAACGCGAGGATCTCCCTGAGCTCGGTCTCGGTGAAGTGCTCGGCGTAGACCCTGGAGACCTCGTTGATGACGTCGGCGCGCTTGACCCCGTATTCCTTGTTGAGCTGCGCCGCGACCTGGTTGAGCGGGCCGATGAGCTGCGGGTTGGTCGGCACGAAGGTTTCCTTGACGCGCTCGATCACGCCCGGGATCAGCGGATCGAACATCACGGTGCCGCCCTTGAGAACGACGAGTTCCTTGGCGAGCGCCACTGCGGCGGGCGTCGGCTGCTGCGCGCGGGCGCCCGGGACGGCGAGGCACGCGAAGGCGACCGCGGCGGCGAGCAGGAGGCGATGGATCGACGCAATTGTCATGGTGGTCACTCCTTGTGGCATCATTGGTGTTGTCAGGCGCGCTCGACGATCCTCACGCCGTCAGCCCCCGCGATGATCGCGAGATGCGCGAGCCCGATGAAGAGGCCGTGCTCGACGACGCCCGGAATCGCGACCAGCGCGCAGGCGAGCGCATCCGGCTGCGGGATGCGCCCGAGCGTGGCATCGAGCACGAGGTGCCCGCCATCCGTGACGAAAGCGTGGCCCTCGCGGGTCTTGCGCGGTTGCGCCGCTCCGGGACAGCCGCAGGCCGCGGCGGCCGCCTCGACGGCACGCCGCGTCGGCTCGAGCCCGAACCGGTTGACCTCGACCGGCAGCGGGAAGCGTCCGAGCACGGGCACGAACTTGCTCGTGTCGGCGATCACGATCATGCGCGCGGATGCCGCCGCGACGATCTTCTCGCGCAAGAGCGCGCCGCCGCCCCCCTTGATCAGGGTGAGGTCGTGCGCGATCTCGTCGGCGCCGTCGACCGTGAGGTCGAGCGCCGGCTCTTCCTCCAAGGTCGCGAGCCGCACGCCCGCCCGCTCCGCATCCGCACGGGTGGCCTCCGACGTCGGCACCCCGACGACATCGAGGCCGCCGCGCACGCGCTCGCCGAGGAGCGCCACGAAATGTTTCGCGGTCGAACCGGTGCCGAGCCCAAGCCGCATGCCGGGCCGCACGAAATCGATCGCCCGCGCGGCGGCGGCATATTTGAGCTTTTCGGCGTCGGCGGGTGACAAGGCAGGTGGCTCGAGGCTGGAGGATGGGGCCTCAATAGCGTTGTTCCGGGGCTGTTCCTAGAGCGAAAAGCGCCCATATCCTGCGGCCTTGCGCGCCCTTGCTGGGAGCCAGCTTACGGCGCAGTGGGTTGCCAGCGGATGCCTCGCCGGCTAGGGCAACTCCGAAGTTCCGTTCCATGCGCACGCGCACCATCGTCTTCGATCTCGACGGCACGCTGGTCGACACGGCGCCCGATCTGCTCGCCTCGCTCAACGTGTTGTTGGCACGCGAGGGGCTCGATCCCGTCGACCCGGTCGCCGGCCGCACCATGATCGGCGGCGGCATCAAGCGATTGATCGAGAAAGGCCTCGCGCAGCAGGGCGGCGTTTTTGCGCCCGCGCACGTGGACGAGTTGTTCTCGGTCTACATTGCACATTACGCGGCGCACATCGCCGATCTGTCGCGCCCCTTTCCCGGGGTCGAAGCCGCGCTCGATGCACTGGCGGGGCGTGGCGATCGTCTTGCGGTGTGCACCAACAAGCTCGCCTGGCTGTCGGTGCGTCTGCTCGAACGACTCGGGCTCGCGGAGCGCTTCGACGCGATCTGCGGGCCGGACACCTTCGGCATCCGCAAGCCCGATCCCGAGGCGCTGCGCCAGACCGTCCGGGTGGCGGGCGGGACGCTCGCCGACGCCGTAATGATCGGCGATTCGGCGACCGACATCCGCACCGCCCGCGCGGCCGGCGTGCCGGTGATCGCGGTCGACTTCGGCTACAGCGAGGTCGCGGTGACGGACCTCGGTCCCGACCGCGTCATCAGCCATTTCGACGCCCTGCCAGCCGCCCTGGCGGCGCTCACGTGCCATCCTGCCTAGCGTCCGACACAACCGGGCTCAAACGATTGAAGACACAATGGTTAATGCCGGCCGTCCGAACCTCCCGAGCACCCCTCGCACGGCACTTTCACCTTAATGGCGGCACAATTCATTGCATTTTGTTGGCCGGTGTGGGACCGACGCCGGTGCCGGGGGGAATCATGGCCGGCGTCTTCCGCCAGCCAGGACCGTGGTGGCGCGACACAACATGGCCTAGCAGCCGTTTCTGCGGTCGGTTGCAGCCCGCGACGGTCACCCGTATGGTACCGCTCGAGGGCACGGGGTCGAAATGTGGGGTTGGGTGCGCGCGCGGGGCGGGCGGCGCAACGGGGGTTGTAGACACATGAAACGAGTCATCGCCGTCGCGGCCTGCGGCTTCACGCTGACGGCCTGCTCGTCGTTTATGCCGAGCTTTGATCTTCCCAGCATGCCGAGCCTCGGCGGCGGCGGGTCCGTCGGCGCCACGCTCGCGGTCGAATCCGATCCGCCCGGCGCGCAGGCAAGCACGCAGGGCGGCGCGAACTGCGTAACGCCCTGCCGGCTCAGTGTCGCGGCAAACGGGCCCTTCACGGTCAACGTCGCGCTCAACGGCTACATTCCGCAAAGCGTGCCGGTGCGCGTGGTCTCGCCGGAAGACCCGCGGCTCAGCTCCGACGACGGCAGCGGGGGCGGGCCGCGCCTCGATCCGAATCCGGTCTATGTCGAGCTCGAGCGTGCGCCGCCGCCTGCGCCGCCGCCGCGCAAGGTGAAGCCACGGCCGAAGCGCCCGCCCGTCGCCAAGCGCACGGCGCCACCGCCGTCGGCGGCCGCACAGGCCCCGCAGGCCAGCGCGCCTACCACGGCGGTCGCCCCGCCGGCGGCGCCGCCGCCCGCGCAGCCCGCACCGCAGCCGGCGAACAGCGCGGCACCGTGGCCTATGCCGCGGTAAGGCGCGAGGCGAGGCGCCCAGCACCCTCCCCGCCCGCGCGACTTGACGCGGACGGGCCGACACCATTAAGTCCCGCCTATCCGGGCATCGCATGTTCTCGCTGGCGGGCCGGCAACGGCTTCACCGGAACATGCGACACGACGGGCGCTTAGCTCAGCGGGAGAGCGTTCCCTTCACACGGGAGAGGTCGTAGGTTCAATCCCTACAGCGCCCACCATCCTTCGCGACCGACGGCTCACATGCTGTCCTGCGCCCTGCGAAAGCCGGCCTGAGCGTGCGCATCGCACGCGCGCGGACTTGCTTCACTAACTTCCTGCTTCGTGCCAACCTTCGCCGCCACGGCGAACCGCGGAGGCCAGGGGCATGACGATCGTCGGCAGCGGCGACTACGCGTATGAACCAGTCGAGAACTGGGCAAAGCTTCCCCCCGGCTGGTCGTTCAAGGAGATCGGCGGCGTCGGCGTGGACAAGAACGACAACGTCTACGTCTTCAATCGCGGCGAGCACCCGATGATCGTGTTCGACCGCGACGGCAACTTCCTGCGCTCCTTCGGCGAAGGGCTGTTTCCCCGCGCCCACGGCGTGTTCATGGCACCCGACGACACGGTCTGGCTGACCGACGACGGCGACCACACGGTCCGCCAATGCACGCTCGACGGCAAGGTCCTGCTGACGATCGGCATCTCAGGAAAGCCGGCCGCATACATGAGCGGCGAGCCATTTCACCGTTGCACCCACACCGCGATGTCGCCGCAGGGCGACATCTACGTGTCCGACGGCTATGGCAACGCGCGCGTGCACAAATACGCGCCGAACGGCAAGCTGCTCTTGTCGTGGGGCGCGCCCGGAAGCGATCCGGGCGAATTCAACATCGCGCACAACATCACCTGCGATGCCGACGGCTGGGTCTATGTGGCCGATCGCGAGAACCATCGCGTGCAGGTGTTCGACGGCAACGGAAAATACGAGACGCAGTGGAATAACCTGCACCGCCCCTGCGGGCTTTTCATGCCGCCGGGGAAATGCCCCGTTTGCTACATCGGCGAGCTCGGTCCGGTGCAGCCCGTCAACCGCCATGTGCCGAACCTCGGCCCGCGCGTGACAATCGTCGACCATACGGGCAAGCGCATTTCCCGGCTGGGTGGGCTCGGACCAGGGCTCGGTCCAACCGAGTTCCTGGCGCCGCATGGGCTTGCGGTGGACAGCCGCGGCGACCTTTATGTCGGCGAGGTATCGTGGACGAATTGGCCGCAGACCTTCAAAGAGCCGCGCCCAGATAATTTGCGCTCGCTGCACAAATTTCGGAAGGCTTGATCGCAGTCGCCCGCGGCTCGCCAGTTTACTTGCAGGCCCGGATATTCAGCACGTCATTCCTCTACCCTGACGTGCAAAAACCCTTTGTTGTCCGTTTCGGATTCCGGGGCGGCTTGCCCGGCCAAGTTAACCAACGGTTCTCCTTCGCTAAGTAACATTGCGCACACAGGGCATCGTTACGCATGGTCGGCCATGGCCGGATTCACGCGCTAACATTCTAGCCATGCAGGCAGGCCATGACGAAGACCAGTCCCGTCGCAACACTACGTGTCGCGTGGTGCAATTTCTCTCGCGCCAGCTGCGGCAACACGACCATCACTTTCGCGCTCGCCTTCATTCCGATCATCGGCTTGGTCGGCGCCGCGATCGATTACAGCCGCGCCAACTCCATGCGCACCGCGATGCAGGCCGCGGCGGATACCACGGCGCTGGCGATCTCGAGCACCGCGGCAAGCCAGACCCAGACTGCGCTCAACAGCTCGGCGCAATCCTATTTCAACGCGCTCTTCACCAGGACCGACGCGACCGGCCTGCAGGTCACCGCGACCTATTCGAACACGAACGGATCGACGGTGGTGGTCAATGCCAGCGCGAGCATGAAGACGAACTTCATGGGGATCCTGGGATTCAACACCATTCCGGTCGCCACGAGCTCGACAGCATCATGGGGCGGCGCAAAGCTGCGTGTCGCGCTCGTTCTCGACAATACCGGCTCGATGACCCAGACCGACGCGACCGGCACCGCCAAGATCGACGCCCTCAAGACCGCCTCGCACAACCTCCTGGCCACCCTCAAGAACGCGGCGCAGAACGCCGGCGACGTCGAGGTGTCGATCATTCCGTTCGACACCTTCGTCAAGGTCGATCCCATCCTCTACGGAAGCGCGTCGTGGATCAGCTGGGGCCTCAACAGCAGTAGCGGCGGCAGCGGCGACGGTGGCGGCAGCACCGGCTGCAACGGCGGCGACGGCGGCACCGATCCCTGCAATCCAAACTTGAGCAGCTGGAACGGCTGCTTCACCGATCGCAACCAGCCCTACGATTCGCAGAACACGGCGCCGACCTCGACCAACCTCAACACGTTTTTCCCGGCCGTGAACTGCTCACTGGCGCAAATGGTGCCGCTCTCCCACGACTGGACCGCGCTCAACAACGCGATCGACTCGATGGTCGCGGCCGGCACCACCAATCAGCCGATCGGTCTCGTCTGGGGCTGGCACTCCTTGTCCCAGGGCGATCCGATGAACGCACCGGCGCTGCCGTCGGGCACGCGGCAGATCATCATCCTCCTCACGGACGGCCTGAACACGCAAGACCGCTGGAGCACCAACCAGGCCTACATCGACGCGCGCGAGCAGGCCGTCTGCAGCAACATCAAGGCGGCCGGCATCACGATCTATACCGTGCTGGTCATGTCCGGCGACTCGGCCGTGCTGCAGAGCTGCGCGAGCCCCGACTCGGCGGCGCCCGCGGGACCGAAGTATTTCGCGCTGACCTCGGCGACCCAGATCGTCACGACGTTCAATGCGATCGGCATCAACCTGGCCAAGCTGCACATGGCCAAATAGCGGCGCTCGCACGACGCCTGTCGAGAGGGGAGCCGTCATGACGCGCAAGCTGCTGGCTGCGGCGATCGGCGCGGGAGTTTGGCTCGCTTGCGCCGTCCCGGCCGCAGCGCAGGCGCTGCCCGAGCCGCTGGGGCCGGAGGATGGTGCGCGGCACCGGCAATTGTGGCTGCTTCCGATCCCCGGCGAGCGGCTGCGCATGCATGCTTACGTGTTTCGGCCGCCCGGCCCCGGCCCATTTCGTCTGGCCGTGATCAATCACGGCTCCATCCAGGCCGGCGACGTGCGGGAGAAGTACCGCATGCCGGAGTACCCGGTCGCGACGCAATGGTTCCTCGAGCGCGGCTTCGCGGTCGTGCTGCCGCAGCGGCCGGGCCATGGCGCGACCGGCGGTCCTTATTTCGAGGACCAGGGGATGTGCGAGGATCCGGACTATCGCCAGGCCGGACTGCGGACAGCGGACAGCATCCAGGCGGCGATCGACGACATGCGCGCGCAGCCCTTCGCGCAAAGCTCCGGCGTGGTCGTGGTGGGCCAGTCCGCCGGCGGCTGGGGAGCGCTCGCCCTCGCCAGCCGCAATCTCCCGAGCGTCGCGGCGATAATCAACTTCGCGGGCGGGCGCGGCGGCCGATCCAATAACCGGCCGGACAACGTTTGCGCGCCCGATCGGCTGGTGTCGACGGCCGGCGAATTCGGCCGCACGGCGCGTACGCCCACCTTGTGGCTCTATTCGCAGAACGACACGTATTTCGGGCCGAAACTGTCCCGTCGCATGGCGGACGAATTCCACGCCGCCGGAGGCAGCATCGAGTATCACTTGCTTCCGCCCTCCGGGACCGAGGGACATCTTCTGATCAACTCATCCGACGCGGCTCATCTTTGGTCGCCCATTCTCACGAAATTTCTCGCCGCGACCGAATGATGGAAGCAATCGCAGCCGCGAAATCGACTTCCAGACGAGCTTACCGCAAATCGTATCAATCACATCCTGGCCGTTCTTGAGCGCAAAGGTATTGGCGGCGGGAAGATCGAGCGGCTCAGTTGCCGAAGCGCCTTTGGAATTCGTCGGCGCTGTAGGTCTTGTCGTCCTGGGTATCCGTGATGGTCACTCCAAGGCTTTCCTTGCCGCCTTCCGCCACGTGTAGTGCGTCGGACGGCGTGTCCCGCTCATACGAGAGCTTGCCATCCAGTGTGCTCACGTCGATCCGAAATCGCATGTTCAGATTTTCAAACGCCAGGGCTCAAGCTTGCAAAACGATCTCGCAAACGAGACCCTCGGGCCGCCAGTCGAAGCGCGCCTCGCCATTGAGCTGGCTCATCATCAGCCGGATGATGCGTCCGCCAAAGCCCTGCCGTTCCGGCGGTTGCACGGGCGGGCCTCCGCTCTCGATCCAGCGCAGCATGAGCCTTCCGTCCGCGGCCCGCGACCATTCGAGGGTGATGAGGCCGCCGGCTGCCGACAGCGCGCCGTATTTCGCGGCATTGGTCGCGAGCTCGTGCAGGGTCACCGCAATGGACTGCGCCGCGTTGGGTTCGAGCAGGATCGGCAAGCCGTCGATCCGCACGCGCTTTTCGCCCATGCCGGCATACGGCGCGAGTTCCTGGTTGGCGATCGTCGAGAGCTCGGCACCGATCCAGCGCGTCTCGGCGAACAGCGAGTGGACGTTCGCGAGCGCCTGGATACGCCCCTCGATCGCCTCTTTCAGGCCCTCCGGCGTGTCGGCGCGCGAAAGCTTGACCGCCGCCTGCACATTCGCGAGCAGGTTCTTGCTGCGGTGCTCGGCCTCCCGCGCGAGCGTCGCGATCTGCTCTTGCGCCTGCCGCTGCTCGGTGATGTCGCGCGCGATCTTCGAGGCCCCGGCGATCACGCCGTCCGCATCCTTCACCGGCGAGACGGTCAGCGAGACGGCGATCAGCTCGCCGCTCTTGCGCTGCCGGACGGTCTCGAAATGATCGATGCGCTCCCCGCGCCGGATGCGCGTCAAGATCGTGCGCTCCTCGTCATGGCGGTCATGCGGAATGATGATCGTGATCGGGTGCCCGACCGCCTCCTCGGCCGTGAAGCCGAAGATCCGTTCTGCCCCTCGGTTCCAGCTCGTGATGACGCCATTCAGATTCTTGCTCACGATGGCGTCATCGCTCGACTCCACGATCGCGGCGAGCCAGCTCAGTCCCTGCTGGCTCTCGCGGTAGGCCGCCTCGATCCGCTTGCGATGAGTGATGTCGATGCCGGTCGGATGCAGGACGATGACCGCGCCCGACGCATCGCGAATGGGATGCATCGCGAAGTCCACGATGCGCTCGGAGCCGTCGGCCAGCCAATATCGCAGCTCCTCGCGAAAGACCGCTCCCGCCGCGGCCTGCTCGGTCGCGAGGCGAATCCTCGCCTGCACCTGCGGCGAGCCGCGCCACCAGGGCGTCTCCCAGAACGGCCGGCCAAGGACCTGCTCGCGCTCGTAGCCGCACCATTCCAGCGCCAGCTCGTTCGCTTCGCGCAAGTTGCCCTGCAGGTCCAGGATGCCGGCAAAGATGCCCGACTGGTTGAAGAGCGCCTCGAACTTCGCGGTCGTGGCCTGCTGCTCGCGCAGCAGCGCCGCCTGGCGGGCGAAGAGCGTCTTGACCTCGGTGACGTCGCGGTTGACCTCGAGCACCGTATTGTCGGCGAGCACCTGCATCCGGCTGTCGACGACGACCTCGCGCCCGTCCTTGCAGATGTGGCGCAGCTCGCCGGACCAACGGCCCGCGTCGCGCAAGCGCGAGCGCAGCTCGATGAAGCCGGTCGGAAACGTGGTCTGCAGCAGGTCGTGACTGCTGCGCCCGATCGCCTCTTGCGCCGGATATCCGTAGAGCCGCTCCGCCCCCGCGTTCCAGAACTCGATCGGCCCATCGAGGCGCCAGGCGATCATCGGCTCGTAGGACAGCTCGAGCAGATCGGCCAAGCGCTCGGCCCGCGCATAGGTCGCACTGATCCCGGCAGACTGGCGTGCCATCCTCGACTCGTTCCAATGGGGCGCCTTTCCCCAGCGTCTGGCGTAGAGCCCCTCACCGACCGGCGCCAGCGTATCACCAAACTCACCGGTTTTGCCGACGAGCTTTTCCGGGTTCCATCTCCGACCATCCCGTCGGCGCGCCTCTCCCCGCCGCCGTTGCGCATGCCCTGGAGAGCCGCGCGATCATGCCGACCGACGGCCAAATCGCGACGCTTCGCTGCGCCGAGAGCGCGCGACGGAGTGACGATGACACGGAAGGATGTCCGCCAGTATCAACGGATGCCTCGCATCCGCGGCGGCAACGCGACCGTTATGTCGGCGAAGCGCGCACGGATTCAAGATCCGCGACATTACGTCGGCGTAAAATATTGCCCCACAAAACCTGAGCCCGCATCGGGTCGGATGCGGGCCAAGTCCGGCGAGCCGCCGATGAGCACGGCGGCGCCATGCCCTCGCGAAATCACTTGATCAAAAATGCCTCTTTCTTGAGTTTTCCGGCTTTCATCTCATCGCGCATCCAGCGCGGCGTCGCGCCCCGGCCCGCCCAGGTCAGCTTCGGATCCTTGCGGCTGCGATATTTGGCGGGAACCTTGCGCCCCTTGAGCGCCGAGCCGCGCGGCCGTCCGGGCTTGCGGCCACGCCGTACGGGACCAGCACCGTTCCCGCTTCCGGTCAGGCGCGAAAGCTGCTTTTGCAACTCGGCCGCTTGCGCGCTCAGGGTCGCGGTGATGCTATCACGCAAGTCGATCAGCGCTTCGATCGACATCTTGGCAAGGTTTCGGGGACGGGCCATCGGGGGTCTCCTATGAAATGAGTGATTGTCCTATACGCCCGCACAAAGGCTTTGGCAAAAAACCCTGGGTTGGTGTTGACGCAATGTGAACGCCGACCTTCGTATGGCCGACTCCGATACCGCCGAAACATGCGCATGTCAAAAAAGCCACTATCCGATCATTTCGACGGCCGCCGTTTCTTCAATCCAACCTTGCCGAAAGGCTTTGCGCGTTCGCGGCACGAGGTGCTGAAAATGCTGCGCGAGCCGCGCCGTCCGTGGCCCGCCTGGGTGGAGAACCGCGGCGTGCCGCGGATTTACGAAAAGCTCGGCGCGGACGAGCTCGCGATTACCTTCATCAATCATGCGACCTTTCTGATCCAGGTGGCCGGACTCGCGATCCTCACCGACCCGATGTGGTCCGGGCGCGCGAGCCCGTTTCGCCGGGTCGGCCCCAAGCGCGTGCGCGCGCCGGGCGTGCCGTTCGACGAACTCCCGGCAATCGACATCGTGCTGCTCAGCCACAACCACTACGATCATCTCGATACCGCGACGCTCGCGCGCCTGCGACGACGTTTCGGCCCGACCGTCCTCGTGGCCGCGGGTGACGGCCGGCTGATCGCACCGCTCGGGTTTACCCGCGTGCACGAGCTCGACTGGTGGGAAGAGGTGCGTTTGTGCGACACCCTCGCCATCACGTTCGTGCCGGCGCAGCACTTTTCGGCACGCGGGCTGTTCGACCGGCAGAAAAGCCTTTGGGGCGGGTTTATGATCGAAAGCCGCGGGCGGCGCATCTATTTCGGCGGTGACACCGGTTACTGCAGCCATTTCGCCGATATCCGCAACCGCCTCGGTTCGCCCGACATCGCGATGCTCGGCATCGGCGCCTATGAGCCACGCTGGTTCATGCAGCCGATGCACATGAATCCGCCCGAGGCGGTCCGCGCCCACCGCGACCTCGGCAGCCGACACAGCATCGGCATGCACTTCGGGACTTTTCAGCTCACACTCGAGGCAATCGACCAGCCGCTCATCGACCTTGCACGGGCCCGTGCCGAGAGCGGCGTCGGGGAGGATGAATTCATCGTCCTGAATGAGGGCGAGACGCGGATCTATCAGATGCCTGCTGCCGCGGCTTAAGCCCACATAAACCACCGTTCCGGCGCACGATCCCCGCAAACTTGTCCGCCTCACATCTCGCCGGGGTGCTACGGTGCGCCCTGCCCGACCGCCACATTCGAGGGGACCGACGTGCGGCAGCGATGGATTCAAGCAGGCCTAATCTTTGTCACCCTGCTTCTCGTGGTCATCGCCTATCGGGGCTGCGTGATCGCGCTGGCGTGGGTGCATACCAGGTCGCTGCTCGAGGCCTATGTCGCGGTGACGCTCGCATGCCTCATCGCCTACCTGATCGGCGCGCGCTTCATCGAGCGGCGATCGGTGGCGGAATTCTCCCTTTCGCCCGCATTACGGGAAATCGCGGGGGGCCTGCTGGCCGGGATAGCCCTGTTTGCGACGGTGATCGGCGTGCTGTGGATCGCCGGCATCTACCAGCCGCAAGGATGGCGATCGGTCGACGGCATCGGATACGCATTCGTGTTCTGGTTTGCGGTCGGCGTCCTGGAGGAGATCCAGTTTCGCGGGCTGTTATATCGATTGTGCTGCAAGATCTTCGGGACCTGGGGCGCGGTCGTCCTGAGCGGCGTCGTGTTCGGTCTGGTCCACGGAATAGACCCGGGCGCGACCGCGACCGCCTTGTCGTCGGTGGCGCTCGCCGGGTTTCTGCTCGGCGCCGCGTTTGCGCTCACCGGACGGCTGTGGCTGCCGATCGGCATCCATGCGGGTTGGAATTTTGCCGAGGGCTCGCTGTTCGGCACCGCGGTCTCGGGCAGCACGGTCGGCGCCAGCCTGACCACCGCCAAACTGGCCGGCCCCGAGATCCTCACCGGCGGCCGTTTCGGCCCGGAAGCCTCGATCGTCACCGTGATCGTGCTGCTCGTCGTAACCGCATTTCTGCTGTGGCGCATCGCGCGCCTCCGGCGAACCGAGCCGCCGATCTGGCGCGCCGCAAAGGGCGAGCCTGCCGCGATCGAGGCATGACGCGCGGCCGCTTGGCGAGGCACTGACGTCAGCCTACTTGCCGAGCACCTTCCACATGCCGCTGGCGGTGGCGACGAGTCGCGTACCGACCATGAGATCGGCGCTCATGAACACCACCGCGCGCGTCCGCCGCACCACCCGGCAGTGCGCCTCGACGAACTCGCCGATGCGCACCGCGTCGATGAAATGCATGTCGAGCTGGATGGTCGCCTGCGGCTGACGCCCGTTCGCGTACCAGCACGTCATGCCCATGGAGCGGTCCGCAAAGGTCATCAACATGCCGCCCTGCACGACGCCGCGGCGGTTGTGATGCTTCGGCTCGGCCATGAAGGCAAAGCGGAAGCTGTCGCCCTCCGGACGCGACCAGAACGGGCCGACGAGACCGACGAAGCCGTCGTCGCGATAGGCCTCCCATCCGACCGCCGCGGGATCGAACGGCGCCGGCGCATCGCCTTCGGCGGAGGGATCGGCTGGCGGCTGGCTGTTCGGCATCGGTCGACTCGTATCCGGATAAACGACGCGCGCCGGACCGTATTCCGATCGTGTGCGATCGCAACACGGCCCGACGCGCGGATGAAGGCTGCGCGCCGACGCGGCGCGCCTGCTCTCCCGACTTTACTTCGCGGCCGCCGGGAACGCCGGCAGCTTGTTCACGTCACGCGCATCATGCTGGATGATGAGCGTCGCGTGCAGGTTCGCGACGAGCTTCTTGAGCCGCGCGATCGACGCAAGCGTCTCGGCGCGATTGAAGTTGAACGAAGGCACGCCGTCGGTGTCGTAGTTCTCGCGGAAATGCACCGCGTCGCCCGAGATGATCAGGTTCTTCTTCGCCAGCTTGACCAGCAGGCTGTGGTGCCCGGGGGTGTGGCCGGGCGTCGCCAGCACGACCACGGTGCCGTCGCCGAACACGTCCTTGTCGAGCGGAAGCGGCTCGACCTTGCTCTCGCCCTTCGCCCATTTCTCGAACGGCTTGAAGTTCACGCCCTGCGCCGGATTGGGGCTCGTGATCGCGTCCCAGTCGCCCTTGCCGATCAGCAAGATGGCGCCGGGAAACGAGGCGACCTGCCCGGTGTGGTCCGCATGATAGTGGCTGATGCCGACATACTTGATCTGCTCGGGCTTGACGTTGAGCTTGGCGAGCTGGTCGACGATGCTCACCTTCGGCGCGACCTTGGGTGCCGTCATCGAGTGGCCCGTATCCCACAACAGATAATCGTTGTCGTGCTTGACGAGATAGCAGCTGTAGACGAACTGACGCTTCATATCGCCATACGCGAATATGTCGGAGAAGCGCTGGTTGACGACGGTCGGCTCCTGCGGGGTGCCGCAGTCGAGACGGGTGACTGAAATGTCAGCGGCCTGCGCCGACGCCACGAAGGCAAGTGCGCCGGCACAGACGCCGGCCACAAACGTGATCAGTGTTCGGTTCATCGATTTTCCTCCCTTGGGGCAGCGGATGCTAGCGGCTTTCCCAGCGACCCGAAAGCATGCGTATGCGTGCTTCACGGCCCGCGCGCCAATAACGCAAGACACGCAAGCTTGTCCATCCAGGATGCGGCGAACGCGTGTAGCCGCCGATGCACGGATCGCGTATCAATGCGTCGGTGGATGGGTCCCGTCCGACGAGAGCAACACACATGCGGACGCTTCTTCGCTCCCTTGTAATGACCTGCGCGATCGTTTCGGCCGCTGCCGCGGCGGCCGAGGTCTATCTCGCCGATGCCATCAAGTCGCCGACCTATGCGCAGGCGCTCACCAAACTGCTCAAGAGCGCCGGCCACCTCCCGGACTGGACGCACGGGCTTTTGAACCGACGCGGCGACTATGTGGGCACGCCCGTCGTGCATGTGACCGTCGCGGGTACGCGCTACGAGCTCTTTCATGCGTGCAAGGCGCACGACTGCGCCGACAATCGCATCGAGGTGATGTTCGCGCCGCACGGCACGCGGGCCTGGGGCGCGATCGTGATCGACGGAAAGGATGCTGCCTATCTCGGCGGCCCCAACCCGGCGCAGCAATCCGCATTGAAGGCGGCGGTGCAGCCTTAGTCCATTCGGCCGATCGGGCTTCCGCGCGCGGCACCTACTCCCCCCGCGGATGCCACGTCTCGCCTCCGCCTCAATCGACGCGCCACTCGGTCGCGCCGCTGCACCGCGTGTAGCTGTGGGTCTCGTCGCCGAACTCGGCCGCCTCGGTGCGCAAGCTGATGCGGTTTGCGTCCTTGGCCGTCAACGTGATGCGGGCCGAGAAATCGCGGCCCTTGATCTCGCACCTGGCGCTCATGTGCAAGCTGTCCTGCCCGTCGCGCAGGTCCGCGACCTCGCAAGTCGCCGGCGTCACCCATTCGATCCCGGCCGGGCGGATGATCAGCAAGCCGGCGCCGCGCTTGCGCGCCTCGTTGGGGATGCGGCCATGCAGGTAGTCGCGGCAGGCCGCAGTCGTATAGGCCCATGTGCCGCTGAAGCGCTGCAGATCCGCGGCTGCGGCAGCACCGGCCAGCAAGGGCCCGATCGTGGCACAAGCAGTCAGCAGGAGAATGGCTCGGGACGGAGCGCCCATGGCCGAACCTCTCAGGTGTGCGGGAGCAGCGATCAAACCGGCCGCGATGGCGGCGGCACCGGCGGCGGGAGTGGCGACGCCGGCGCAAGCGGGAGCCCGACGGCCACGGCCTCGGCGTGCCGCCGTCTGGCGGTCGCGTTCAGATGCCGGCCGGATTTCCACGCCATGCCGACCATCAGCGCCAGGAACCCCGAGCCGATCAAGCGCGTGCCGGTGCTGCCGGCGATGACGAGCGCGAACGCGACGAAGCTCGCGCCAATTCCGAGCAGGCACTCGGCCCACACCTCGCGCCAATGCGCGGGCGGCAGGCGCCTGGTGTGCAGCCAGATCTTCTGATGGCGGGCGACCCGGCGCGCCAGCAGCGCGGCGTAGATGATGGCGCCGAACCCGACTACCGGCACCAGGAGCACCGACAGCACGATCATGAACGCGCCCGACGGCGTGCCGAAGGCGCCTGTGGGAGCGTTCTTGAGCGAGAACAGCGCGCCGTCGAAGAGGGCATGCAGCACCGTCGGGACGAGAAAGGCGGCGATGAGCATGCGGCGGCGGTGGCCTGGGCTGTGACCGTGCCCCCCGAGCGCATGGCCGAAGCGGGCGCGCGCGATGTAGGCGCCGGCGATGACGCCGACCGCGCCATGGAACGGCACGCTCAGCACGCCGCGCACGATGGCGATGCTTTGCCAATGCTCGCCGCCGCCGAGCACGTAGAGAACATTCTCGAGCGCCGCAAAACCGAGCCCGACGGCGGCACCGTAGACGATGCCGTCCATCGGCTCGTCGAAGTCGCGCGCGCGCAGCGCCAGGAGGGCGATGATCGAGACCTTGATCGCCTCCTCGGGCGCCGCCGCGAACAGCAATGCGTCCTGGTAGGACCTGAGCCAGGGATTACCGGGAAGCGGGACGAGCTTCTGCAGGACGACCTCCACCACGACCGCGAGCATGGTGCTCAGGGCGCCGAAAAAAACCGCGCCCAGCACCACTCGCGCCGGCTCCGGCCGGCTGTCGGCGATGACGAACAGCCACAGCAGCAACAGCGGCGGCGCGATCGCGGCAGCGACGATGGCGGCGGGAAGGAGCTCGGAGCTGAACATGCGGGAAGCTTATGTCAGGCCACGCGCGGCGGGAAGCCCGCCCGATCCGCAGGGCGAGTTCATTCCACGTTTGCAACTGGTGCAAATGCTCGCTACCCGTTGCGCCCGCTCGCGCGCAGCGCCGGCAGGCCGATGCCGGTCGCTTCGAATCCGCCATCGACCGCAAGCGTCTGGCCGGTGATGTAGCTCGCGCGATCGCTGCACAGGAAGAAGATCGCCTCCGCAAGCTCCGCCTCCAGTCCATAGCGGTTGAGCGGAATGGCGTCATGATAGGCGGCGCGGATCTCCGGCGTGTGCACGGCCTTCGCCATCGCGGTGTCGACCGGGCCGGGCGCAACCGCATTGACGCGGATGCCGAGCGGCGCGAGCTCGATCGCCTGCTGCTGCGTCAGATGCGCGAGCCCGGCCTTGCTGGTGCCGTAGGCCGTGCGCAAGGTCGAGGCGCGCAAGCCCGAGATCGAGGTGATGTTGACGATCGCGCCGCCGCCGCCGTCGCGCATCACCGGCGCCGCCGCCTGCGCGCAGAGAAACGGGCCGGTGAGATTGACCGCGAGCACGCGCGACCAGTCCGCATAGGTCACGTCGAGGATCGGCTTGAAGATCGCGATGCCGGCATTGTTCACCAGGGCATCGAGCCGGCCGAGCTTCTTCGCCACGGTCGCGACGGCGTCGGCGACGGCCGCCGGGTCGGCGACGTCGCAACGGATCGCCATGGTGGCCTCGGCAGGCAGCGCCGCGTGCGTGCGCGCGAGCGTCTCGCCGTCGATGTCGAGGAGCGCGACGCGCCAGCCGTCGGCGAGGAAGCGCCTGGCCGTTGCGAGCCCGATCCCGCGCGCCCCTCCGGTGACCAACGCGACCTTGCTTGCGTCACTCATGGTGCCCTGCCCTCGTCGCTGGTGGGCAGCATGCGTAGCGGTTCGGATGCACTGGAACAAGCAAGTGCCCGGCAATGGGCGGTGGCCTGCGCGCGCAGCGGTCTATCGCAACGATGCGACCCTCGGATCGGACGAGCGACGGCCGACCACCACGAGACGCTCGACCTTGCCTTCCAGGAAGGCCTGCAGGAAGGCCGCATAGTTGCGCACCGCCAGGCAGCCGTTCGACTGGCCGGTGGGGCCGAGCATGTAGGTATGGGCGAGAATGCCGTCGCGGCCGTACATGTTGCCGTCGCCGACCGGAATGAGCCGCAGCGCCCGCACGCCGTGGAACAGATGCTCGCGCAACGCGAGCCGGTAGATATTCGGCGGCGTGGCCCCGCGATTTCGCAGGCTTGCCGAATGCGGATCGTCGATATGGTTGCCGAGGCCGGAATGCGCTTCGAGCTTTTCGCCGCCCGGCAGATATACCGTGTGCGCCGAGATGTCGTAGATCGCGGTGCGCCAATCGCCATCATCGGGTATCGCCGGCATGGCAGGCGCGGGCGAGGCAGGGGCGGGCTCAACCGACTCGAGAGACGCAAGCCGCGTCTGCTTCTCGGGCGGGACGATCGACCGCTTCGGCGCCGGCGCCTGCGGCGCCGCATAGGCGAGCGCGGCGTCGTTCGCCGTCTCGTCGTTCACGGCGTTCGCGACCGCGTCACGCGCGTCGGGTTGTTTCGCCCCGAAGGCGTCGGCGAAGCGCGCCGTGAAGACTCGCTTTCGGACCGCGTGCTGTGCTGCGCCGGGCTGTTTCACCGCGAAGGCGCCGGCAAAGCGCGCCGTGACGACTCGCTTCTGGAGCGCACGCTGCGCCGCGTCGAGCCGATCGCCACGCCGCAGTGCGCGAGCCGCATCCAGGCGATCACCGCGCGGAAAAGCGCTAGCCGCGGCCGCGCGCAAGCGCGGCTGCATATCGGCGTTCGCCGGCGGCTCGCCGGACGTCTCGCAAATTTTCCAAGCAAACCCGACAGCGAGCGCCACCACCAGCGCCGCGATCCCCGCAGGGACCGATCGCAGCTTCATCCGAAATTCCTGGTTTCGACTGGAGCGCTCGCTGCGTACTAGTTCCCCGTGCGGCGGCGCGTCCCCCGGTAGTGACACCGACAAAACACAGTAAATGCGGCAAAGAATGGCCCCGGACGAGTCCTAGTGACGGCAAATGCGGTTCCAAGGCCGCAATGTGTCTGGAACGTTCGAAAGCCGACCTTGCAATCGTTAACGTTTGAACAGGTTCCATCGGCGGATAAGCAGTCGCGCGCAGGCGCTGGGCGACCGCAACGCGCTCAGTTCTTCCTGTTCAGCACGGCGACGAGCGAGTCGGCCTGGTCCACCCAGTGAATGTCGGCGATGCGCCAGCCGGCAGGCGTCCTGACGAGATCGAGCGTCACCGCGGTCGGCTGCATCTCGCCCGGCACCGTGAAGCGCGCCGTGCCGATGGCGCGCTCCGCGCTCGCACCGGGCGCAACATGCAGCGCGATCTTGGTCGGCGACCAGTCCTGGCCGGCGATGAAGGGATCGAAGTCGAGACGGCCGACCTCCTGACGCCGTTTCGACTCTGCCACGTCGCGGGCGATGAGCTTGGCGACCGCGGGCACGAAATAGCGCGCGGCCTTTGCCTCCGAGCCGATGTCGAGCGCCTTGTCGGACTTTTCGTAGGTCGCGTAGATGCTCTGCAGGAACGCCTGCGCGCCGGGATCCTGCGCGGGGCTCGCCGGCGCGAACAGCGCGACGGCGAAGCCGACGAGCATTGCGACGGCGAACGAACGACTCTTGATCATGTCGAGGGTCTCGCAGCGTGGGCAATAAATCGCAGGTTAACATGCGCGCCGGCCAGCGAGCGGAAAACTTTACGTATATTTCTGGCCCGGGCCGCGCAGAGGCCCTGTCCGCTCCGATAGGCAGCGCCTCGCTACGCGCAATAATCCGCCGGCGCCGTCGCGTCGGCGGGCTCGGCGTGGATCGCGTTGAACACGGGCGTGAGCGCGAACGCGAGCACGAGATTGAGGATGAGGGTGAAGAACGCCGTGTAGCCCGCGAAGGTCCAGCCCGCGACCGCGAGCGGAAACGTCGGGGCGAACTTCACCATCGCGGACATCACGGTGCCGACCACGATTCCGGCCGCCCAGCCGACCAGCAGCGCCCAGGGGTTGAACCAGCGCGTATAGACGCCGAGCAGGACCGCGGGCAGCGTCTGGATGATCCATACGCCGCCGAGGAGCTGGAGCTGGATCGCGTAGCTCGTCGGCAGGAAGAGGATGAAGACCAGCGCGCCGAACTTCACGATTAGCGACACCAGCTTCGCCATCCGCGCTTCGTCGCGGTCGCTCGGGTTGGCGTTGATGAACTCGCGATGGATGTTGCGGGTGTAGAGGTTCGCAGCCGCGATCGACATGATCGCGGCCGGCACCAGCGCGCCGATGCCGATCGCCGCGAACGCGATGCCGACAAACCAGGACGGGAAGCTGTGCAGCAGCAGCGCCGGCACCGCGAAGTTGTTGCCGAACTGCTTGAACCCGTCGGCGAACTGCGGCAGGCCCTTGACGCCGGCCGCGATCGCGAAGAACCCGAGCAGCGCCAGCAGTCCGAGCATCAGCGAATAACCCGGCAGCAGCGCCGCGTTGCGGCGGATGGCATGGCCGCTGCTCGCGCTGAGGATGCCGGTGATCGAATGCGGATAGAGGAAGAGCGCCAGAGCCGAGCCCAGCGCGAGCGTCGCATAGGCGCCGTAGGCGCCGGTCGTATGCTCCCCGGGCGACGCGAGCAGCACATGTGTCGGCGGCACCGCGGCGAAGATCTTGCCGAAGCCGCCGAGCTGGATCGGAATGACGATCACGGCCGCGAATGCCGTCACGTAGATCAGGATATCCTTCACGATCGCGATCGACGCCGGGGCGCGCAATCCACTGGAATAGGTGAAGGCCGCGAGGATGACGAACGCGATGATCAGCGGCAGGTCACCCGCAAGGCCGCTGCCGTAAATGCCGAGGCCGCCGATCACCACCTGCAGGCCGAGGAGCTGCAACGCGATGTACGGCAGGGTCGCGACGATGCCGGTGATCGTCACCGCAAGCGCGAGCCAGCGGTTGCCGAAGCGGCCGCGCACGAAATCGGCGGCGGTGATGTATTGATGCTTGTGGCAGACGCGCCATAGGCGCGGGAACGCGAGAAAGAGGATCGGATAGACCACGATCGTGTAGGGCACCGCGAAGAACGCGATCGCGCCGGCGCCGAAGGCGAGCGCCGGGACGGCGATGAACGTATAGGCGGTGTAGAGATCGCCACCGATGAGAAACCAGGTGATGAGCGTGCCGAAGCGGCGTCCGCCGAGCCCCCATTCGTGCAGCTGGTCGAGGTCGCCCTTGCGCCAGTGCGCGGCCGCGAAGCCGAGGATGGTGATGAGCACGAACAGCGCGACGAAGATGACGAGCGCAGTCCAGTCGACGCCCTGCACGGCGGCCTCCTGTCTCCCCGCGTGCTGCCTTTCGCCTGCGCATGTTCTTGTCGGCGGACCGGCGTCCACCCCGGATCAAGTCCGGGGCAGGCTTTTCGCCGGGACATGCGCTAAAGCGTGATGACTTTTCTTCGAATCCTCATCTCGCTTCAGCTTATTGTCGGAGCATGATCTTTTCCGAAAACCGCTACACACTTTTCGGGGTCATGCTCTAGCCGCGCGACGCCGTTCAATCGTCGGTGACGAAATAGACGATCGCGGTCAGGATCGCGCCGATGACGACCCAGGAGAGCTGATACCAGTAGAAGAATGGAAGCCCGCCCAAGGCGGGCTCGATCCTGTTGTAGAAGGGAGGCCAGAGCACCGCCACGAACTGGATCAGGAAAAGCAGATACCACCAGCTCCACTCGCTACGCCTTTCGCGTCCGCGCTCGGGCTCGTACATCTCTCGCATGGCTCGCGCCTTGCATCGTTTTTTGCATCGTTTTGCGCGGCGCACCGCCCAACCTCACGGGCGGTATGCCGCGGCCGAACAAGGAACGTTCGGGCGCCCGGACCGGTTCCACTTCGCCGGAGCGGCGCCCCCGAGCCCGCTCAGGCGCCATTCACCGGATAGACCCCGCGCAGCACCTCATCGAAGTGGACCTTGACCAGCTCGTTGCACTGGCACGAGATCGTCTTCAGCGCCGGATGGTCGTGCACCATGAGGGAGCCGCGCCGCGTCTGGATCAATCCGCGCGCGCGAAAGCTTTGCAGCACGCGGGTCGTGTGGCTGCGCCCGGCACCGAGCATCGCGGCGAGCTCCTCGTGGGTGAACGGGACGATGTTGCCGCCGGTGCGCTCGGTCGCCGCGATGATCCATTTCGCGGCGCGCTGCTCGGTCGAGTGGATCGCGTTGCAGGCAGTGCTCTGAAAGATCTGGGCGAGCAGGCAGTCGGCGTAGCGCGCGAAATAGTGGCGCAGCGCCGCGGACCTCGCCTTGGCGGACTCGAGCTCGGCGACCTTGAGGCAGACGAAGTCGCCGCCGAATTTCACGACGATGCGGGTGTAGGCGGGCAGATTTCCGTGGCTGACGATGCCGCCGACCGCGCCCTCGCGGCCGACCAGCACGGTCTCGACGTCGCGCCCGTCCTCGCTCGCGATCAGGAACGACACCATGCTCGGTCCGCACGGAAAGTGCACGACCTCCACGTGATCGCCAGGATTGTAGAGCACCTCGCCGACGTTGCTGGAGCGGGCGAATAGATGCGGGCCGATCAGGGCGTAGTCGGGTTCGCGCAGCGTTCGCAGCAGGTTGTTGTCGGGCCGCTCGCCGTTCAGCCGCGCCGGCGAAAACATCTCCGCCATCTAACGCTCCACCCACTCGCCGCCCGGCACGGCCCGCGGCCGCTTGTGTGCACAACTGCACAGACACCCGAACGTCGCCATGTTTGATTTCCTCCGCGGTCATACACCGCACGCGGGCCAGCGCCAACACGCTGCAACATATTTAGTGCAGGTGGCCGGGCGATAACGGGGGCAGACCAGGTGCCGATCACGCCATTTTTGAAATCAAAGGTATTCGATCCGGAGCTCATCAAGGACATGGGCTTGGCCTTCGAGAAGGCGTGCCGCGCACTTGGGCTGGCGCTGACCAGCGACCCCATGACCGAGGCGGTCGCCCGGGTCATCGTCGAACTCGCCGAGGCGGGTGAACGCGACCCGGAGCTTCTTTACCAGCGCGCCTTGGCGCACTTCGGCAAGGCGAGCTGACCTCACCTCGCCGCTTCGAGCAGGATCTCGCAGAGCCGCTCGGGGGCATCCACCATCACGTCGTGACCGCAATCGACCGTGTAGCTGCGCCACGCCGGATCCGACTGCACCGCCGCAAAAGCGCGGTCGAAGCCCGGGTTGGCGTAGGAGGCGGCGCGCACATAGGCCTTGCGGGCGATGCGCCCGGCCGCGCCGGTGAGCGCGATCTTGTCCGTGAAGGTCGCGATCGGCTGCGGCCCGCAAAGCCGGTCGACCCAGGCGCGGTCGGCCGGATTGACGCCGAACGCCTCGGCGGGCCGCGGCGGGACGCCGAGGTCGCCGCGCGCCTTGGCGGCGCTTGCCGCCTCTCGCACCGCGGGTCCGGTCAGGTCGAGCACGGACTCGCCATCGCGGGGCACGAAGGCGTCGAGAAAGACGATCGCGCGCACCGCCGCCGTCTCCTCGGCGACGCCCGAGATGACGAAGCCGCCATAGGAATGACCGCACAGCACCACGTCGCCCAGCCCCTCCCACTTGAGCACATTGACGACGTCGGTGATGTGCGTCCCGAGGTCGATGCCGGCGCCCAGCAGATGCGAGCGCTCGCCGAGGCCGCTCAGCGTCGGCGTGAATACCGCATGGCCGCCGGCGCGCAGCCGGTCGGCGACGCGCTGCCAGCACCAGCCGCCGTGCCAGGCGCCATGGACAAGAACGAACGTGTAAGCCATCGATGCCCCCCGAGGCGCGGGCCATCGTCGGCCCCGCTGGCCACTTTATCGAGTTGCGCGGGCAAATGAGAACCGGCGCTGGCGCAGCGGACGCGGCGCTACCCGTCGGCCCGCCCCGCGGCATTGAAATACCTGCGCAATCCTTCCATTCCCGCCGGCCATACCTACATTGCGGGTATCGGAAATGTGCTGTATGGCGCGCGCAGTGAAGCACCCTCCCCGCGCTCCAGATACGACTTCGGACGCAAACCCATGACGGTCCTCGCCCTCGGACTGATCCCCGGCCTCCTGCTCGGCTGGATCGCATTCCGCGTTGCCGACATTTCGGCAACCTATCCGGACATCGCTGCACGCCGCGGCTGCCGCGGCGGGAGCTGCCGGGTTTCGAAATAAGACCCGCGCGCGGCCAAGCCGCGCACGGGTCGTGAAGGCAGGACCGGCTCTCCGGATCAGGTCCGCTTGCGCCCGAGCCGGTCGAAGCGCGCCTTCTGCTCGTCGCTCAGCGATCCGTAGAACTTGTTGAGCGCCGGCCGCACCGTTTCGATCGCCTGCAACATCCCTTTCAGCCGCTGCTCCATGGCAGCGACCCGTCCGGGCGGCGTCAGTGCCCGGTCGGTCGGGCAGCTGGCTCCCAGGATATCCGACGACTTCGCCGATGCCTCGTCGAGCGCCCTGAGGTCACTCTCCTGACCGCGGCTCAGTTGCAGCGACTGCTGGATCTCGGCCATCGGCAGGCTCGCGGGCGAGGACCGCTTGTTGCCGCATAGTTGCGCGACGTCCGGCTGCGGCGCGTTGCCGAAGGCGTTCTGGTCGAGCGCATTGAAGCGCTCCTTCTGCTCGTCGGACAGCGCGTCGTAGAACCTGGCGAGCGCCGGCCGCACGGTCTCGACCGCCTGCAGCATGGCCTGCACGCGCTGGTGCATCGCGGCGAGCCGCCCGGTCGGCGTCGATGGCAGGTCGTTCGGACATGCGGCCTGCAGGATGCCGACCGCCTTCGCGGTCGCGGCCTTGAGATCGTCGAGCAGCCCCTGCTGTTTCCGGTCGGGATTGACCTGGCGCGCGATCTGATCGATCGGGAAATCGGTCAGGCCCTGCGCCTGATCGGAGCAGACCTGCGCTGCGCCGCCGCCACCCGCAGCCGAGCTGCCCCGACGATAGACGGTGCTCGACGCGGGTGCGCCCGCATACGCATAGGCGGCGCCGTATTCGGGCGCGTAGGCGCCGTAGATGCCTTGGAACACGTCGTCATACGCATAGGGCCAGAACGTATCGTAGGCGTCGGGCCAGAACGTGTAGTCGACGAAGTCGTCATAGGCGTATGGCCAGAACAGCGGGCCGACGAAGCCCAGCACGAAGCCGAAGTGATGATTATGGTGGTGCCGGCGATCCCAATCGCGGCCGAAGGCCGATCCCGCGAAGCGTCCACGGAAGGTCGAGTTCGCCAAATTGCGCGCATTCGAGTTGCGCGACGCGACATTGGCGAGCGCTGAATTGCGCAGGATGCGGTTGCCGCCGACGCCGTTCCGATTTGTCGACGTGACGGCGCTGCCGTTCGTCGTCGCCCGTCCCTGCCCGGCGACGCCCACGGTGCTGCGACCATTGCGCTCGCGCAGCCCGTCAGCTGCATTGTTCACGGCGTTGCGGCCGTTGCGGTCACGCACCCCATTCGCCGCATTGCCGATCGCATTGCGGCCGTTGCGGTCATGATTGCCGTCATGCAATCGGTTGGCCGCATTGCCCACACCATTGGTATGCGGCGTGATCGCGTGCCGCGCCACATTGGGCGCATGCGCACCGTGTGCCGTGAAGCTTCGCGGCGCGTTGCCATGCGAAGGTGGCCCGCGGTGAGCAAAGTGCGGCGTGAAGTGCGGATTGGCGCCATGCGGTGTCGCCATGCGGGGGCCGGCCATATGCGGCGCCGCAACATGCGGGGCGGCAAAATGTGGCGCGGAATGCGCGACCGGCGCCGAGAAATGCGGCACCGCCATGTGCGGAGCCGGAGCCGCAAAGTGCGGTGCAGGAGCTGCCACGTGCGGAGCGGGCGCCGCAAAGTGCGGCGCGGGCGCTGCAACGTGCGGGGCTGCGGCCACCGGATGTGGCGCGCCGCCACCGCCGCCGCCACCGCGCTGCGGCGGGGCCGCTGCCGCGCTGGTAATCAGGGCTGTCGACGCCAGCAGAAGCGTCGCGATCACGCTGCAAGGTTTGGTGCTCATCATGAAACCTCCACGTCGCCACTGCTGAAACGCGCGGATGGCAGCGAGGTTTCATCCTGCGACGGCACGGCCGCAGCTCGAGATCCAAGCCTGTCGGATTGTTCATCGATCCTTTCGGCAACTGCCTCTCGGACGTTTTACCCTGCGTTCTTCTTACGCCGGCTTCGCTCCGGCGGCGGCCTCGCGCGAGAGGCCCTTGGCGGCAAGCTCGTCGAGATAAGCCTGCCAATAGGTTTCGTGCTTGCGTCCGAGATCGAGGAAATAGTCCCAGCTGTAAATGCCCGTCGAGTGCATGTCGTCGAACACCAGCCGCACCGCATAATTGCCGATCGGATGCACCTCCAGCAGGCGCACGTCGCGCTTGCCGGGCACGGTCTTGCGCTCGTCCGGCGAGTGTCCCTGTACTTCGGCGCTCGGGCTCTTCACCCGCAGATATTCGGCGGGCAGCTCGAAGCGCTCGCCATTGTCGAAAGTCAGCGCGAGTACGGCGCGATCGCGCCGAAGCGTGATTTCAGTCGGCCAAGGGGACATGTTCGGGTCACGGCTTTCTGCGGCGTCCGGACGCCGCGCCTCGAGGAAAATATGAGCCTCATCATGCCGTTGTCGAGGGGCGGCGACTCGCCAATCGGAGCCGGAAGTCCTATATGTTACTCACCATCGGGCGGGACGGCCGCAAGGCCGCACCGCAAAGGCGCAACGCGAGCGTGAACGGCGTGACGCAGACCACCGAGCTTGACCTCGAGCGCGCGGCCCATCCGGCGCCGCTCATCGATCCCTTCGGCCGCGCGATCTCCTATCTGCGCGTCTCGGTGACCGACCGCTGCGATTTCCGCTGCGTCTACTGCATGTCGGAGAACATGTCGTTCCTACCCAAGGCGGACATCCTCTCGCTCGAGGAACTCGACCGCCTGTGCTCGGCCTTCGTGGCGCGCGGCGTGCGCAAGCTACGGCTCACCGGCGGCGAGCCGCTGGTGCGGCGCGGGATCATGACGCTGTTTGCGTCGCTGTCGCGGCACCTCGCGAGCGGCGCGCTCGACGAGCTGACGCTGACGACCAACGGCTCGCAGCTCGGCAAATACGCGCAAGAGCTCGCGGCCCATGGGGTCAAGCGCATCAACGTCTCGCTCGACACCCTCGACCCCGACAGGTTCCGCGCGATCACGCGCTGGGGCGACCTCGAGCAGGTGCTTGCCGGCATCGAGGCGGCGCAGGCCGCCGGCCTCGCGGTCAAGATCAACGCGGTGGCGCTCAAGGGCGTGAACGAGGACGAGCTCGGCGACCTCGTCGCATGGGCGCATCGCGGCGGCATGGACATCACCATCATCGAGGTGATGCCGCTCGGCGACGTGGGCGAAGGCCGGCTCGATCAGTACCTGCCGCTCTCGATGGTGCGCGCACGCCTTGCCGAGCGCTTCACCCTCGACGAGATCGACTACCGCACCGGTGGCCCCGCCCGCTACGTGCGGGTCGCCGAGACCGGCGGCCGCCTCGGCTTCATCACGCCGCTCACCCACAACTTCTGCGAATCCTGCAACCGCGTGCGCATCACCTGCACCGGGACCCTGTTCATGTGCCTCGGCCAGGAGGACGCCGCCGACCTGCGCGCGGTCCTGCGCGCCTCCGAGAGCAACGACCTGCTGCACGCCGCGATCGAGGAAGCGATCAGCCGCAAGCCGAAGGGGCACGACTTCGTCATCGACCGGCGCCACCAGCGCCCGGCGCTGGCCCGCCATATGAGCGTGACCGGCGGTTGATCGTTTTTCGCTGTGTTCTCAGCGGGGACGCGGCAAAGTTTCAATTGACGCACGCAATGGCCTTCGGATTATAGAGTAGGCTGGTAGCGCCCCCCGAGGGGGAAACGGGGCGCGCGCTCCGATCCAAAACATGAGCGCATGCCGGGACATGCACCCCGGATCTGCGCCTGACGCTGCGTCAATCCGAGGGGGGAATCGTGCGGGGCCTGCTCGCCGTCAGCGCATTCATCGATTGGATCAACGAAAAGGTCGGTTTCGTCACCAACTTCCTGGTGCTGCTCGCAGTCGTCGTCAGCGCCGGCAACGCCATGTCGCGCTATGCCTTCAACCTGAGCTCCAACGCCTGGCTCGAAGTGCAGTGGTACATGTTCGCCGTCATCGTGATGTTCGGCGCGGCCTACACATTGAGACGCAACGAGCACGTGCGCGTCGAGATCTTCTATCTGATGCTGTCCGAGCGCGGCCAGCTCTGGCTCGACCTGATCTGCACCGTCGTCTTCATGGTGCCGATCTGCCTGCTGCTCGCCTACCTGTCGTGGCCGTTCTTCGCGCTGTCTCTCCCGAACTGGCTCAGGCCGGAACAAATCCACAACCTGTTTTCCGGGTCCCTCCCGGACTGGAGCAACGACTGGGGCGAGATGTCCGGCAACGCCGGCGGCCTCGTGCGCTGGCCGATCAAGTTCGTGCTGCCGGCAGGCTTCGTGCTGCTCGCGCTGCAAGGCGTTTCGGAGATCATCAAGCGCATCGCCGCCCTCGCGGGCCTCACGACGGTCGACGCCAAGTACGAGAGGCCGGTGCAATGATCACTGCCGAGATGATGCCGCCGCTGATGTTCGGCGCCCTCGTCCTGTTCCTGCTGGTCGGCTACCCGGTCGCGTTCTCTCTGGCGGCGCTCGGCATCAGCTTCGCGTTCGTCGCGATCACCCATGGCTTCTTCGACCTCAACTACCTGCAAGCCATTCCGAGCCGCGTGTTCGGCAACGTGCTGTCGAACGAGCTCCTGCTCGCGATCCCGTTCTTCACCTTCATGGGCGCGGTGCTGGAACGCTGCGGATTAGCCGAGGACATGCTCGATTCGCTCGGCCAGCTCTTCGGCCCGGTGCGCGGCGGGCTCGGCTATTCGGTCATCGTCGTCGGCTTCATCCTCGGCGCGATCACCGGCACGGTGGCGGCGCAGGTCATCGCCATGGCGCTGATCTCGATGCCGATCATGATCCGCTATGGCTACAACATGCGCTACACGACCGGCGTGCTCGCGGCTTCGGGCACCATCACCCAGCTCGTGCCGCCGTCGCTGGTGCTGATCGTGCTCGCCGACCAGCTCGGGAAATCGGTCGGCGACATGTATCTCGGCGCCTGGGGACCGTCGATCTTCCAGATCTTCCTGTTCATCGGCTACACGTTCCTGCTCAGCATCTTCAAGCCCGACCACGTTCCGGCGGTGCCCAAGGAGGCGCGCACGCTCACCGGCTGGCCGCTGTGGCGCAAGTGCCTGATGGGCATCATTCCGTCTGCCGTGCTGATCTTCGTCGTGCTCGGCACCATGATGCTCGGGCTCACGACGCCGACGGAGGCCGGCGCGATGGGCGCGATCGGCGCGATCGTGCTGGCCGTGCTCCATCACAAGGAGTTCAGCCGGAGCGGGCGCATGATGCTGATCGTCGGCCTCGTCGCCTGCGCGCTCGGCACCGTGTTCGCGCTGCTCGATCAGGTCTTTCTCTTCCGCGTCGCCTTCGCGGTCATGTATGCGGCGATCGTCTGGATCTGCCTCGAGGCGGTGCGCATCACCGAGCTGCGCCAGCTCATCAAGCAGGGCTACGAGACGACCATGCGGATCACCGCCATGGTCGCCTTCATCCTGATCGGCTCGACCTGCTTCTCGGTCGTCTTCCTCGGCGTCCACGGCGAGACCTGGCTCGAGAACCTGCTGACCTCCCTGCCCGGCGGCGTCTGGGGCTTCCTCCTGTTCATCAACCTGTTCATCTTCTTCCTCGCCTTCTTCCTCGATTTCTTCGAGATCGCCTTCATCATCATTCCGATGATCGCGCCGACCGCGCAGCACATGCTCGCGCCGGTCGTCGGCGAGGATGCGGCGCTGATCTGGTTCGGCGTGATGCTGTGCGTAAACATGCAGACCTCGTTCATGCATCCGCCGTTCGGCTTCGCGCTGTTCTACCTGCGCGGGGTCGCCCCGAAGGAGGTCAAGAGCTCGGACATCTATTGGGGCGCCCTGCCCTGGGTCGGGCTGCAGCTCATCATGGTCGCGCTGGTCATCGCGTTCCCGATCACGGTCACTGCGCTGCTGGAAGGACCATCCAAGGTCGACCCGAAGCAAATCCAGCTCAACATCCCGCTGCCCGACGCCCCGCCGCTGAACTTGAAGTGACGCAGACAGGGCGGTCGGGCCGTTTCGGGCGATACCCGAACCGGCTATCCTGGCGCACATTTCGCTCACGCGTGCCCCGGAGAACCCCATGAAGCTGCTCGTCATCGCCGCCTGTCTCGGCGCCGCCTTCCTCGCCGGCGCGACCGCGGCCGAGATCAAGGTGCTCTCTGCGGGCGCGGTCGAGCCCGGCCTCGCGCGCGCCGCCGAGGCCTTCAAGCGCGCGACCGGAAACACGGTCAACATCCAGTTCAATACCGCGCCGCAGCTGGTGAAGAAACTCGCCGACGGCGCGGTCGCCGACATCCTGATCGCGCCGCCGGGCGTGCTCGACGCGCAGTCCAAGGACGGCAAGATCGTCGCCGACGGCCGCATCGTGCTCGGCCGGGTCGGCGCCGGCATCCTGGTGCGCGCCGGCGCGCCGCTGCCCGACGTCTCGAGCGTCGCGGCGCTCAAGCGCGCGCTCATCGCCGCCGACACGGTCGTCTACAACACGGCCTCCTCGGGCCTCTACATCGAGAAGATGCTCGACCGCATCGGCGTCGGCGCCGAGCTCAAGGCGAAGACCAAGCGCTATCCCAACGGCGAGGCCGTGATGATGCACATCATCAACGGCAAGGGCAACGAGATCGGGTTCGGCGCGATCACCGAGATCAAGCTGTTCGAGCCGAAGGGCGCGAAGCTCGTCGGCCCGCTGCCCGCCGACGTGCAGAACTACACGACCTATGGCGCCGCGATGCTCGCGAACGCGCCGACCAAGGACGCCGCCAAGGCCTTCCTCGCCTATCTCGGGTCGGCGGACGCCAAGAAGATCTTCGCCGATGCTGGCATCGAGTAGATGAGTTACGGCGTGCGCTCCCTGATGCGCATGGCGCCACCCAGAAAGGCCATCCCGCTCGACCGGCTCAGGCAAGAAGGAATTCTCGGATGAGCCAAACGAGCGACCTGTTCACGGATGGACAAGCCTACGAGCGGCTAATGGGTCGCTGGAGCCGTCACGCTGGGGAAGCCTTTCTGAACTGGCTCGACGTTCCGGGGAATCTTCGATGGCTTGACGTGGGGTGCGGCAACGGCGCGTTCACCGAGGCGCTGATTGCGCGCTGTTCCCCGAGCGAGGTCATTGCTGTCGACCCCTCGGAGGGTCAGCTTGCTTACGCGCGCACGCGGCCGGGAGCAAAGTCGGCCGAATTCCGGATCGGCGATGCCCAAGCATTGCCCTTTGGCGAAGCCCGTTTCGATATCGCTGCCATGGCTCTGGTGATCACGTTCCTTTCCGACCCTGGCAAGGCCGTTTCGGAAATGGCGCGCGTCGTCCGCGCCAGTGGCTGGGTGTGCACCTACATGTGGGACATTCCGGGTGGTGGAACACCCACTCATCCGGTTTATCGCGCCATGGAATCGCTGGGCATGCCTTCTCCACGCCCTCAGGGCGCCGAAATCTCGCACCGCGATGCCATGCAGGCGTTGTGGCAAGATGCGGGCCTTGAATCGATCGAAACTCAAGTGATCAGAATTCGCGTCGCCTACTCCGACTTCGACGATTTCTGGAAGTCGAACAGTGTGCCGGTCGGACCGCAGGGTAAGGCGATCGAGAAAATGCCGCCACCAGTCCGCGAGCAACTTCGAGTTCGCTTGCGGGAGCAGCTACCCATCGGCTCCGACGGACGCGTCGCCTACGAGGCGTTTGCGAACGCCGTCAAAGGGCGCGTCAGAACGTGATGGCTTCCCACACCGGCGTGGGCGCCGAGTTCAAAGCGAGGACCAAGCGCAGTTATTGATTCTTCCCTTTCGCCAGCGGCCTGGTCAGGTCGCGCACGCTGTCGATGAACAATTGCGCCGCAGGACCGAGCGTGCGGCCTTTGAGCGTGATCAGGCCGATGGCCTCCGGGGTGACGGGCTGGTCGAGGGAAAGAGCCCTCACATCCGGGCGGCGGTGCGGCAACAGGATCGAGAAGCCCGGCACGATGGTGAGGAATCGGTGCGTGGCAAGGAGTTCGCTGCGCAGATGCGACGATGCGACCTCCACCGCCGGCAAAGGCGGCTCGACGCCACAGGCGCGGAACACCTCCGCCTGCAACGCGCCGAAATAGCTGTCGGCGGGCGACAGCAGCCATGGCTCGTCTTTCAACTCGGCCAGCCGCAAGCGCCGCCTTCGCCGTGCCAGAGGATTTTTTGCGCCGGCAATCACGGCGAGCGAATCATGAAAGAGGACCTCCATGTCGTATTCGTCGCTCAAAGGACGCGGCGGGCGTGATATGACGAACTCGACCGCGCGCGACTGAAGGGCGCCGAACAGCGGCGCCGAGTCGGCAACGAGAACGCGGAAGCGCAGGCGCGGATGGCGCCGCGACAGCCGGTCGATGATCGGCGAGACGATGGCCGCGGCCGCTGATGCCGTCGCGCCGATCGACACTTCGCCCGCGCCCGGATCGGACAGCATTTCGAGGTCTTTGAGACCTTGTTGCATCTCGTCAAAGATGGCGATGCCGCGCTTGATCATCGCCCGGCCGTGGGCCGTCGGCACGACGCCGCGTTGGCTGCGGTCGAGAAGCCTCACGCCCACGGCGTGCTCGAGATCGGATATCGCCTTCGACACGACGGGCTGGGAAACCGCCAAGCTCTCGGCGGCCCTGCCCATGGTCCCGCATTCCGCGACGGTCAAAAGGATCCGCAAGTCGCGCAATTTGAGGCGGCGGCCGACCTGCTGCAGGCGCGAGCTTTTCTTCATCATAGATATATGGTTATGACCACATCCAAATTACCGACTTTTCAACTATCGCGAAAGCGCCCAGACTGCAACCCGTCGGGCAAGGACGTCGAGTCGTCCGGCCGCAGGCCTGATGCGTCGGCATGGAGGAGACCGCTATGACCCGAAGCCACGCGCTGGTGGCGAAAATGCTCATCGCAGGAGCGATGGCATACGCATGCCTCGGCGCCGGGCCGATCCGCGCGGATGCCTACCCGACGCGCGCGGTCCACTTCGTCGTCCCGTTTCCCGGCGGGCCGTCGGATCTGATCATGCGCCTCTACGCACAAGGGCTGTCGCAGGATTGGAAGCAGGCTGCCGTCGTGGAGGATCGTCCCGGTGCGACCGGCACCATCGGCACCCACGCGGTCGTGCAAGCCGCGCCGGACGGTTACACACTGCTGTTCACCATCGAGCTGCCGATCACCATGGCGCCCAGCCTGTTGAAGCTGCGATACGATCCAGCGCGCGATCTCGCGCCGATCGCGGCGGTTGCCGAGGTCGAGAACGTTCTTGTCGCCAGCTCCCGCTCGGGAATCCACTCGCTTGCCGAGTTCGTGGCCGCGGCCAAAGCGGCACCTGGAAAGCTGACATTCGCCTCCGCGGGAATCGGATCGCCCGCCCATCTGTGCGGCGAGATGATCAGGCGGCAGGCCGGCATCGACATCATTCATGTGCCGTATGCCGCCGCCGCGCCCGCCATGAACGCGATCCTGGCGGGCGACGTGACGATGTTCTGCGGCCCGATCGCCCAGGCCTTGCCGTTCATCAAGGACGGCAAGGCAAATGCGCTCGGCGTGACGGGCGCGCGCCCGTCTTCGCTGCTCCCGGGCGTGGCTCCGCTATCGGCGACCTATCCGGGCCTCGTCATATCGAACTGGTTCGGACTGCTTGCACCGGCTCGTACGCCAAGCCCGGTTCGCGACGCTCTCGAAGCCGAATTCAAGACCATTTCCGCCAGCCCCGAGTTGCAGCGCAGGCTCTCGACCGTCGGATTGACCCCGACCTGGATTTCGGGCGCCGAGTTGGCCAAGCGCATCGCGACCGACAGCGCCAAATGGCACGAATTGATGATCTCGGCGAACATTCACGCCGACTGATGGACCTAGACGCGCGCGTCCTCAGCGTGATGCGCCGGCAGCGCGCGCAAGTCTGCGAGTCCGTGTCCCGACCTATGGGCAGCGATCTGTTTCAACGCGCCGGCGGTATGACTGCGCCGATCTGACGCGATCGGCCGCGAGCGTGAGCACGTGCTGCCGCACGGTGCGCGCGCCTCCCGGGGAACTGGAGACCGCATAGGGCGATTGTCCTCCGGACCGATGCGGCATCGGGCCCCCTGCGATTGTCGCGGCCGGAGACATCACGTTGAACCGACGCAGCTTCATCCTCTCGGCGGGTTCGCCGTTTCTCGCCGACGCCGTCGCTCGCGGCCCGATGGCGGCGCTGGCGCAGGCGGCGCCGGCCGCAGATACCGGCAGCCCATTCAACGGATCGTCGGTGCGACAGCTCGCGCGCGATCTCGCCCAGCACGATTTCAAGCCGCCGGACGCCAAGCTGCCGGACAATCTCAAGAACCTCACCTACGACCAATACCGCTCGCTCCGCTTCCTGCCGGAACACGCCCTGTGGAAGGACGAGCATCTGCACTTCCAGGCGCAGTTCTTTCATCGCGGTTTCTACTACACGACCCGTGTCGACATCTTTCAGGTCGCCGACGGGCGCGCCGTCCCGATCCGCTACTCCTCCAGTCTGTTCGACTTCGGACAAGTCGCTCCGCCGCCGCCCGATGCCGACATCGGTTTCGCCGGGTTCCGGCTGCACGCGCCGATCAATCGGCCCGACTACTACGACGAGGTCTGCGTCTTTCTCGGCGCGAGCTACTTCCGCGCCGTCGCCAAGGGCCAGATCTACGGGCTCTCGGCGCGCGGGCTCTCGATCAACACGGCAGACCCGAAAGGCGAGGAGTTCCCCTACTTCAAGAGCTTCTGGATCGAGAAGCCGGCGCCCAATGCGGATTCGATCGTCGTCCACGCCCTGCTCGACTCGGTAAGCCTTGCCGGCGCCTATCGGTTCACCATCCGGCCCGGCGAGGCGACCATCTTCGACGCCGAGGTCGCGCTCTATCCCCGCCGCGACGTCGCGAACGCCGGATACGCGCCGATGACCAGCATGTTCTTCTTCGATTACAACAACCGCCAGAACGTCGACGACTATCGCCCCGGTGTGCACGATTCCGACGGCCTCGCCATCCGCAACGGCCGCGGCGAGGATCTGTGGCGTCCCCTCAACAATCCCCGCGACCTGCAGGTCTCGATCTTCAACGACACCAACCCGCGCGGGTTCGGCCTGCTGCAGCGCCAGCGCGATTTCCGCGACTACCAGGATCTCGAATCGCGTTACGAGAAGCGACCGAGCCTGTGGATCGAGCCGATCGGCGACTGGGGCGAAGGCGCGGTGCAGCTCATCGAGATTCCGACCAAGGAGGAAATCCACGACAACATCGTCGCGTTCTGGCGGCCGAAGGACGCGCTCAAGCAGAAGGGCGAGTACACCTTCACGTATCGCCTGCATTGGGGCGCCGAGAAGCCGATCGCATTCGCGCTCGCGCGCGTGGTCAAGACCCGTATCGGCGCCGGACCCGACAGCACACGCCTCTTCGTGCTCGACCTGATCGGGGACAAGCTCAAGGGCGCGAAGGTCGAGAGCTCGAAGGCGAACCTGACCGCCGACAAGGGGAAAGTCTCCAACGTCGTGATCCAGCCCAATCCCGAAACGGGCGGCTGGCGCCTGAGCTTCCGCCTCGCCGCCGGCAAGGAGCCGGTCGTCGAGCTGCGCGCCCAGTTGCTCGCAGGCGACGCGCCGCTCTCGGAGGTGTGGGTCTATCGATGGACCGCGTGAACCAGGCGCGAGCCGCGCCGCCGCGCGCGCGCCGCTTTCTTCCGGCCGAAGCAGCGCTGGCCATGCCCCTCCAGTCGCTGCGCCGCGAAGGCGCGGCGCAGCCGTGCGCCGACAGCTCCGCCCGGTCCGCCCCGCCGCGCCCGCGCGGGCTCGCGTTGCGCCGCGCCCTCGTGTTCGGCGCCACCGTCGCCGCGACGGCGGCCGCCGGCTTCCAGATGTACAAGGTCTTCGATGTCGGCGGGCTCACGGTGCTGGAAGGCATCGTGCTGGCGCTCTTCGTCGTCCTGTTCGCCTGGATCTCGCTGTCCTGCGTGAGCGCCTGCGCGGGCTTCGCGCTCGAACTCCTCGGCCCCGCGCGTACGCTCGGCATCGATCCCACGGCGCCGCTGCCGCCTGTCGCGAGCGCCAACGCGCTGCTGCTGCCGACCTACAACGAGGACCCGCGTCGCCTCATGGCGCGCCTGCAGGCGATCCACGAGTCGGTCGTCGCGACCGGCCAGGGGGAGCGGTTCGATTTCTTCGTGCTGAGCGATACCACCGACCCGGACATCTGGATCGGCGAGGAGCAGGCCTATCTCGAGCTCATCGTCCGCAGCGGCAGCGACCGCATGTTTTATCGGCACCGCGCCGACAACATCGGCCGCAAGGCCGGGAACATCGCCGAATGGATCTCCCGATTCGGCGGCCGCTACGCGCACATGATCGTGCTCGACGCGGACAGCCTGATGACGGGCGATACGATCGTGCGCCTGATCGCCGCGCTGGAGCGCCATCCGGACGTGGCGCTGATCCAGACCTTACCCGTCATCATCAATGGCACGACCCCGTTCGCGCGGCTCCAACAGTTTGCCGGCCGCCTCTATGGCCCGCTCATCGCCCGCGGCATCGCCTGGTGGCACGGCCCGGACGGAAACTATTGGGGCCACAATGCCGCCATCCGTGTCGCGGCGTTCGCCGCCCATGCCGGGCTGCCGATGCTGCGCGGCCGCAAGCCGTTCGGCGGACACATTCTCAGCCACGACTTCGTCGAGGCAGCCCTGATGCGGCGCGCCGGCTGGGCCATCTGGATGGCGCCGAGCCTTGTCGGAAGCTACGAGGAGACGCCGCCCTCGCTCGCCGATCACATCGCCCGCGACCGCCGCTGGTGCCAGGGCAATCTTCAGCATCTCGGCGTCCTCCCGGCGCGCGGCCTGCATTGGGTCTCCCGGCTGCACCTCGTCACCGGCATCGGCTCCTACCTGACGGCCCCGCTCTGGGTCGCCATCCTGCTCGTCGGGGTGCTGATCTCCCTGGAGGCACACTTCGTGCGACCGGACTATTTCCCGCGGGGCTTTGCCTTGTTTCCCAACTGGCCCGTCCAGGATCCGGTGCGCGCCGCCTGGGTGTTCGGGATCACCATGGGCATTCTGCTCGTGCCAAAGCTCCTCGCCTATGTGGCCCTGCTGGCGCGGCCGGCACTGCGACGCGGCTTCGGCGGCGCCTTTCTCGCGTTCGTCAGCATGGTGCTCGAGATCGTCGTCTCCGGGCTGATCGCGCCCGTCATGATGGTCAGCCAGTCGCGCGCGATCGCAGACATCCTGATCGGCCGCGACTCGGGATGGCAGGTGCAGCGCCGCGAGGCGGACGGGCTGCCGATGACCGACTCGCTACGACGGTTCGCGCCGCACACCGCGGCCGGCGTTGCGCTCGCAGCCAGCGCCTATGCGGTGTCGTTGCCGCTGTTCTTGTGGATGCTGCCAGTGACGATCGGGCTGGTGCTGGCTGTCCCGATCGCGGCATTCACGGCCGATCAGCGGATCGGCAACGGCCTGCAGCATGCGCGCCTGCTGCTCACGCCCGACATGCGCGAGGAGCCCGCGGTGGTCCGCAGCGCCAACGCGCTCAGCCGCGACTGGGCGGAAGCGGCGTCCCTCCATGCCCTCGCGCGTCTCGCCGACGATGCCGAGCTGCGCGAGGCGCATCGCATGATGCTCGCGCCGCCCCGCCCGCGCGCCCGGGGCGACATCGACCCGCATCTGGCGACCGCCCGCGCCAAGCTCGATACCTTCGAGACGCTGGACGACGCTGCGCTCCTCTCGCCGAAGGAAAGGATGGCCGTGCTCACCGACACGCCGACGCTCGACCGGCTGCTCGCACTGCCAGGCTCGCGAAGCGTTCCCCGGTCGATCTGAAGCCACGCAGCGGCGGCGTCCTCCCCGGCGGCGCGCCCTCGCCTCACACCCGCGTGCGGTTGCGGATCAGGAAGCCGTCATAGGTGTATTCGGCGGTCTGCCACCACAGATACGCCTCGTTGCGGAACGCGAAGACCGCGTCGAACACCTTCTTGAAGTCTGCATTGGCGGCCGAGATCTCATGATAGACATCGAGCGCGGCCTTGAGGCTCGCGTCGAGGATCGCGGGCGAGAACGGGGTGAGCTTCGTGCCAGCCGCGAGCAGGCGGCGCAGCGCCGCCGGATTTTCCGCGTCGTACTTCGCCTGCATCCACGCATTCGCCTTCTCGCAGCACGTGCGCACGACCGACTGGTAGGTGGGCGGGAGCGCGTTCCATTTTTCCAGGTTGATGAAGTTGTGGATCGTGGCGCCGCCTTCCCACCAGCCCGGGTAATAATAGTAGGGCGCGACCTTCACGAGGCCGAGCTTCTCGTCGTCATAGGGGCCGATCCATTCGGCGGCGTCGATCGTGCCCTTCTCCAGAGCCGCGTAGATGTCGCCGACAGCGACCTGCTGCGGCACCACGCCGAGCTTTTCCATCACACCGCCCGCCAGCCCGCCGATGCGCATTTTCAGACCCTTGAGATCGGCGGGCTGACGGATCTCCTTGCGAAACCAGCCGCCCATCTGGCATCCGGTGTTGCCGCACGGGATCGCGTAGATTTTGTACTTCTTGTAGAACTCGTTCATCAGCTCCATGCCGCCGCCGACGAAATGCCAGGCATTCTGCATGCGGCTGTTGAGCCCGAACGGCACCGCGGTGCCGAACGCGAAGGTCGGATCCTTGCCGACATAATAGTAGGATGCGGTGTGGGCCATCTCGACGGTGCCGTCCGACACCGCATCGAGCGCCTGCACGCCAGGCACGATCTCGTTCGCAGGAAAGACCGTGATCTGGAATTTGTTGTCGGTCGCCTCCGCGACCGCCTTGGCGAACACCTCGGCGGTGCCATAGAGCGTGTCGAGCGATTTCGGCCAGCTCGCGGTGCAGCGCCACTTCGTCTCAGGGGTCGATTGCGCGATCGCCGGCTTCGCAACGGCGGTGGCGGCGACGCCGAGGCCGGCGGCGCGCAGGAACTGACGGCGCTTCATCGAAATGTCCTCCGTCAGAGCATGTTCCGTTCCTGCGGAATCGGAACATGCTCTAAGCTCTTTGATTTGCGCATATCCTCGTCGGCGAACCGGTGTCCACCCCGGATCAAGTCCGGGGCAGGCTTTCGCCGGGATATGCGTTCGGCAAACGATCACGCCGGACCGGTCGCCCGCGGGACGGCAATCGCGGCAGCATACGCCGCGATGTGGCGAAATGCGGCCGGAATTCCCGTAAAGGCCGCATTAAAAGCGAAGCACGGACTTGAAAAGCGAAGGGCCGGCTTGCGCCGGCCCCTGCTCTTCCCACCTCGTGTTGCGTAGGATTCTGTCGGTCAGCCCGCGGTGCGCGAGCGGATCATGAAGCTGTCATAGGTGTATTCGGCGACCTGCCACCAGAAATACTCTTCGTTGCGGAAAGCGACGATGTCGTCCCAGATTTTCTTGAAGGCCGGGTTCTTCGCCGAGGTCTCGGCGTAGACCTCGTTTGCGGCCTTGTAGCAGGCCTCCATGATCGCCGGCTTGAACGGCCGCAGCTGCGTGCCGCCGGCGAGCAGGCGGCGCAGCGCCGCCGGGTTGCGCGCGTCATAGCGGCCCGCCTGCTCGACATTGGCGAAGCCCGACGCGGCGCGCAGGATCGCCTGATAGGTCTTCGGCAGCTCGTTCCACTTGGCGGAATTGATCATCAGGTGGTTGGCGGTGCCGCCTTCCCACCAGCCCGGATAATAGTAGTACTTGGCGATCTTGTAGAAGCCGAGCTTTTCGTCGTCATAGGGACCGACCCACTCGGCCGCGTCGATCGTGCCCTTCTCGAGGGCCGGATAGATGTCGCCGCCGCCGATCTGCTGCGGCACCACGCCGAGCTTCGTCAGCACCTGGCCCGCAAAGCCGCCGATGCGGAATTTGAGACCCTTGAGATCCGCGGCCGTGTTGATCTCGTTGCGGAACCAGCCGCCCATCTGGCAGTTCGTGTTGCCGGCGACGAGGGAGACGCATTTGTACTTCTCGGTGAACTCGTCCATCAGCTTCATGCCGTTGGCGTCGTAGAACCAGGCGTTCTGCATGCGCGCATTGAGGCCGAACGGGACGGCGCAGAACAGCGCGAAGGTCGGGTCCTTGCCGATATAGTAGTAGGTCGCGGTGTGGCAGGCCTCGACAATGCCGTTGGTCACCGCGTCGAGCGCCTGCAGCGGCGGAACGATCTCGCCGCCGGCGAAGATCTCGATCTGGAATTTCCCGTCGGTCGCCTCGGATACGTACTTGGAAATCGTGACGCACGAGCCCCACAGCGTGTCGAGCGACTTCGGCCAGCTCGCGGTCAGGCGCCATTTGACCGACGGCGACGACTGGGCGATCGCGGGCTTCGCGATCGCGGCGGCCGCGACGCCGACGGCGGCCGCCTGCATGAATTGACGACGTTTCATGTTGGGTTTCTCCCTCTGCGGCCCGGCCGGGGCCTCTGCGTGCGAGTTCGCCCCCCGCTTCTTCGCCGCGGAGGTATGGTCAACCATGACCCGGAACGTAGGCAAAATCCAGGGGGCGCGGATGTCCTGCGACCGCATGGAACAGCCCTTTCGGCCCTCCATTCGCGCCTCGTGGTGTGGATCGCCTCGTCCTTCGAGACGCCCGTCCTCGAAAGCGAGGACGGGCTCCTCAGGATGAAGCGCAGTAAGCTCGTGGAACCACCTATAATGCTGGTTCAGATCAGGAGGCCAATACGATGAGCGACGCAACGGTTGGCTACGAGGTCGCGGACGGCCTCGCGCGCATCGTGCTGAACAGGCCGCCCGTCAACGCCCTCGACCTGGACATGATTGCCCGCATCGTCGCGGCGCTCGAGGATGCCGGCAAGGACGAGACCGTGCGCGCCGTGCTGCTGACCAGCGCCATTGCGGGCCGCTTCTGCGCGGGGCTCGACCTCGGCATCCTTGTCGGCAAGTCGGAGAGCAAGGCGCGGAGCTTTTTGCAGGAGCTTTATGTCCGTCTCCACGACGTCCAGTACAATCTCGGCAAGCCGTCGATCGCGGTGGTCTCGGGTGCCGCGCGCGGCGGCGGCATGACCCTCGCCATCTCGTGCGACGTCATCCTGGCGGGCGCGCGCGCGACGTTCGGCTATCCCGAGATCGATGTCGGCGTGCTGCCCGCGATACACTTTGCCCATCTGCCCCGCATCGTCGGGCGGCATCGCGCCTTCGAGCTCCTGTTCTCGGCGCGCAGCTTCGGCGCCGAGGAAGCCTACCGGCTCGGCCTCGTCAGCAAGGTCGTTCCGGATGCCGACCTCGCCGCGGAAGCGACCGCGCTGGGCCGGACTTTTGCGGCAAAATCACCGGTCGTCATGCGGCTCGCGCGCGCCGCCTTCATGCGCCAGAACGACCTCGATTACCGCCGCAGCATCGCCACGGCGGTCGAGGATTTCGTGAACGTGACCATGACGGATGCCGCCCAGGAGGGCCTGCGCGCCTTCCTGCAACACGGCCTGCCCCGCCGCTAAGGTGCCCCCGCGAGCTTGGTCGCGGCCATTCGCCAGATTCATGTTGCGTGGCCGCGCCAAACCGTGAGGATGCGGGTAATCGGAAAAAGCGATTCGGTCGAGTCATTTGCGTCGCTCGTTGGGGGGCGAAGTAGTTTTCGGGCGCTTGGGTATTGCTCGCGAGTGTCGTGCCGGCGCGAGGAGGGTCCGATGGCACGCATCCTCGTCATCGATGACGACGTTCTGGTCCGCCTCATCGTCAAGACCTTTCTCGAGCGCGAAGGCCACGTCGTCGTGCTCGCCGAGTGCGGGCATGATGGCGCGCATGCGATCGAAGCCTATGCGTTCGACATCGCGATCGTCGACATCTTCATGCCGGACATGGACGGCCTCGAGACCATCAGGATCTTCCACCAGAGCGCACCGCGCCTGCCGATCATCGTGATATCGGGCTACGCCTTCCGCGAAGCGAGCGAGCCGGCGCCGGATTTCTACCGCATGGCGGTCGATCTCGGCGCGGTAGCCTGCCTGCGCAAGCCGTTCACACCCACGCAACTCCTCGAGGCCGTGCGGGTGTGCCAGGGCGCATCGGATTCGAAGGTGGCTTGACGGCGGATTTCCCCGTCTTCCCGGCCGCCGCGGACTTGTGCCGAAAGTCGAGATCGACTAGGTTCCCGCGCTCCGCAGCATCGCCCAAAGGGAGGCGAACCATGTCGTGCATCGTGCGCCTCACCGGATCGATCCGCGATATCTGACTCGCGCGCGGGGACGCGTTCTGACGCGTTCCGGCCAGTCAGACTTAACCCAAGCCAAATTCGGATCGGCGGTCGCGCCATTCCCGCGCCGCCTGCGGACTATTCAAATGACTGCCAATCTCGTGAGCCCGCGCGTGCGCGCGGGCACGCCGCGCCGCGTGCTGATCGAGCGTCGGCTGCGGCGATATGCGCCCTCCGCGCAGGAGCGCGTACGCGCCCTCGCGGCGCGTCACACCCGGGTCGCCGACCTCGCGGTCAGCTTTCCGGCGTTGCTGTTCGCGCTCGCGCTTCCGCGCCCGGGCGAGAACCCGGAGCTCGCGATCGCCTGCGCGATCCGCGGCCGCCCGCTGCGCGAGGTCGCGGCGGCCGCGCGCGTGCCGTCGTGGCTGCGGCGGCTGCCGGTCGAGGGCTTGACGCGCCCGCTCCCGAGGCTGCCGGCCGGCGAGCCGTTCGGCCGCCGGATCGTCAATCATTTTCCGCGCTCGCCGAAGCTGATGGACATGTGGCTCGAGATAGTGTCCGGCGCGGACTATTGGATCAACGAGCCTTTCGCGCTGTGGATCGCGCGCGAGTTCGCACGCGACGCGAAGGGCGTGAAAATCGACTCGCTGCGCCTCGTCGGCCTGTGGGCATGGTTCTCGCAGCGCGCGGAGACCGACGCCCATCGGTTCATCGAAACGCGATGGCTAGCCGAGATGCGCTTCGGCGTCGCGCACGGCGCCGCGCGTGCGTGGCTCAACCGGTTGAAGCTCGAGCTCGCTTTCGCCGGACGGGCAATCGCGGATGTCTGGCTGCGCCCCGGATCGTTCGAAGGCTACGACTTCGTGCCCCTCGACTCGGCCGAGCGCCTCGACGAGGAGGCGGCCGCCATGGGGAACTGCATTCGCAGCTACGCCTATGATGTCGCCGACGACTTTTGCCGCCTGTGGAGCATTCGACGGGACGGCCGACGCGTCGCCAACCTCGAGGTCCGGCGCGGCCAGCCGCTACTTCAAATCAGCGAGCTCAAGGCGGCGCGCAACGAACCCGCGCCGGTCGAGATCTGGTGGCTCGCGACGCGCTGGCTGCACCAGCACGACCTGCCGTCGATCCGGCCGGCACAGCGCGCCAATCGAAATTCCCAGCCCGACGCGGTGGTGTGGCGCAGGCTGTGGCGCCCCTATTGGCTCGCGAAGCGTTCGCTCCCCGTCTGGCTGCCGCTCGCCCCGACGTGGCACGTCATCGCGGCGCTGCGATGATCGGCCGGCTCAGGCCTCGATCACGATCTTCGGCGCGGCGCGCGCGCCGGCGCCGCCCAGCGCCTCGCGCACCTTGGCGGCGATGGCGCGGTAGGCCTTGGCGTGCGGCCCGTCCGGATCGCTCGCCACCACCGGCCGGCCGGCGTCGGAGGTCTCGCGGATGTCCATGTGCAGCGGCACCGCGCCGAGGAACGGCACGCCCTGGCGCTGCGCCTCGTGCTCGGCGCCGCCGTGGCCGAAGATGTCGGAGCGCTCGCCGCAGTTCGGGCAGACGAAGTAGCTCATGTTCTCGACCAGGCCGAGCACCGGCACGTTGACGCGGTTGAACATCGCGACGCCGCGCCGCGCGTCGATCAGCGCGAGGTCCTGCGGCGTCGACACGATCACGGCGCCCTTGAGCGGCACCTGCTGCGCCATGGTGAGCTGGGCGTCGCCGGTCCCGGGCGGCATGTCGACCACCATCACGTCGAGGGTGCCCCACTCGACCTCGCGCAGCATCTGGGTGAGCGCCGACATCACCATCGGGCCGCGCCAGATCATCGGCGTCTCTTCCTCGACCAGGAAGCCGATCGACATCACCTTGAGGCCGTAGCCGTCCATCGGCTTGAGCTTGTTGCCGCCCAGCATCTCGGGCCTGCCGCGGATGCCGAGCAGCTTCGGCACCGAGGGCCCGTAGATGTCGGCGTCGAGCATGCC
>Ga0126371_10000076_pt1 | contig 68247 bp, 58 predicted proteins | sample PanSoiMetaPlot_4_FD_110145 | JGI IMG/M metagenome (GOLD analysis project Ga0126371, IMG submission 110145) | Tropical forest soil microbial communities from Panama - MetaG Plot_4 | ecosystem: Environmental > Terrestrial > Soil > Tropical forest > Bulk soil | place: Panama | collected 2016-02-17
GAGCTTCTCCGCTTCATCCACGAGCGTCTCAAGGAGGCGGGTGTTCCGCCGTCGTTCGACGAGATGAAGGACGCGCTCGACCTGCGCTCCAAATCGGGCATCCATCGTCTCATCACGGCGCTCGAGGAGCGCGGCTTTATCCGCCGCCTGCCCAACCGGGCGCGCGCCATCGAGGTGATCAAGCTGCCCGAGACCGTCGGCGGCGGGATCGGCAATGGCGGCCGCGCGCGCGGCTTCACGCCCGCCGTGATCGAGGGCAATCTCGGCCGCGTGCGCGCGACCGGCGATGACGACAGCGGCCGCCCAGTCGCGGTGCCGGTGATGGGCCGCATCGCCGCCGGCACGCCGATCGAGGCGATCCAGACCAAGAGCGCGATCATCAACATGCCGCCCGACCTGCTCTCGACCGGCGAGCATTTCGCGCTCGAGGTGCGGGGGGATTCGATGATCGAGGCCGGCATCCTCGACGGCGACATGGCGCTGATCAAGAAGACCGAGGCCGCCGACACCGGCGACATCGTGGTCGCGCTGATCGACGAGGAGGAAGCCACCTTGAAGCGCTTCCGCCGCCGCGGCGCCTCGATCGCGCTCGAGCCCGCCAACGCCTCCTACGAGGTCCGCATCCTCCCGCCCAACCGGGTTAAGATCCAGGGCAAGATGGTGGGGTTGTTCCGGAAGTATTGAGCGGTCCCGGCATTCGCGGCGCCGCGCCGGACCTCGGCGGAATTCGGTCGCGCTTGGCCGTGACCGTTGCGCTGGCGATTCAGCGTGCGGCAGCGGGCTTGCGCTCGCCGCTGCCCGCGTCGAGCCACTCCCGCGCGAACCTCACATCGGCCTGCGAGAGCTGGTGCCCCGCCGCAAGGATGCGGTGATCGACCCGCGCGCCTGCTTGCTCCAGCATGGCCTTGAGCCGCGCCGCATTGGCCGGCGGTGCGATCGGATCGTCCGCGCCAGAGATGATCAACACCGATTTCCCCGCGAGGCCGCCGGTCCTTTCCGGGTGCGCGAGCGGCGCCATGGCGCGCAGCAGGATCGCGCCGTCCAGCGCCTCGGGCCGCAACAGCATCACGGCCGCAGCGATATTCGCGCCGTTGGAGTACCCGAGTGCGACCGGCGGCCCGAGATCGTAGGCCGTGCGCGCCGCCACGATGAAATCCGCAAGCTCATTGGCGCGCGAGCGCACGTCCGTTTCGTCGAACACGCCTTCGGCAAGCCGGCGGAAGAAGCGCGGCGCCCCGTGCTCCAGCACCTTGCCGCGCGGCGACAGCAACGGCGCATCGGGAGCGACCATCTGCCCGAGCGGGACGAGATCGTTCTCGTCGCCGCCGGTGCCGTGCAGCAGTAGCAGCGGCCGCGCTCCCGCGCCGGGCTCGAAGCGGTGCACGAAGGCGAGTTCGGCCGTCATGCGGCCCGTTCGGCCGTGTCGAGCGGGGGCAGCGCGGCCTCGATCTCGCGCCGGCGCGGCTCCAGGAACGGCGGCAGCTTGAGCGCTTGGCCGAGGCTTGCGACCGGTTCGTCCACCGCGAAGCCGGGCGCGTCGGTCGCGATTTCGAACAGGATGCCGCCGGGCTCGCGGAAATACACCGAGCGAAAGTAGTTGCGGTCGCGCTGCTCGGTCGGCTGCAGGCCATGCGTTTCGCGCACTTTCCTGGCCATCGCGGCCTGCTGTGCGTCGTCGGCGGCGCGGAACGCGATGTGATGCACCGACCCTCGGCCCTGACGGCCCGGCAGGAAACCTCCGGTCTCGCGAACCGTGATGATCGCGCCCGCATCCGTCTGGTGCGAGGCGAAGCGCATGAAGCGATCCTCACGCCCGACCTCGGCAAAGCCGAACACGTCGGTCAGGACCGCTCCGGTCGGCGCCGCCTGGTCGAGCATCAGAGTGACGCCGTGAAATCCGCGGATCGCGTGCTCCGCCGGGACGGCGCCGCCCTTCCACGCGGGCTCCGAGGCGTCCGCGACGCCGACAAGGGCGAGGCGCAGGCCATCGGGATCGGCGAACGACAGCACGGGCTCGCCGAAGCGGCGCTCCGGCGCGCTGGGCGCGGCGCCATGCTCGATCAGATGGTGGGTCCAGTAGCCGATGGATTCGCGCGGCACGCGAAACGCCGTCTCTTCCGCCAGACCATTGCCGTTCCGGCCCGGCGCAGCATGCTCCCAGGGAAAGAAGGTCAGTATCGTGCCGGGCCGCCCGGCCTCGTCGCCATAATAGAGGTGGTAGGTCCCCGAATCGTCGAAATTGACGGTCTTCTTCACCAGCCGCAGGCCGAGCGCGCGCGTATAGAAGTCGACATTGCGCGGCGCCTTGCCGGCGATCGCGGTAACGTGATGGATGCCTGACATCGGCGTCCTCCTCGAGCGGGCGAAATGTCCGCTGAAGATTTAGGGCGTCACGCCGACGCCGCAATGGCGCGGGTCGCCGCCTCAGCGCGTCGCGATCTGCTTCTGATAGACGCCGAGATGCGCGTGGGCGGCCGCGAGCAGCGGCGTCGCGAGCCCATGGCGGGCGCCGCGCGCCAGCATGTCGCCGACGATCTGCTCGGCCTCGACAGGCCGGCCCTGCTGCAGGTCGCGGAACATGGACGGGGCCCCGATCGAGGCCGGGTCGGTCAGCGATTTGCGCAGCTGCGCGAGGAAATCCGGCCGCGGTGGGTGGCCCTCGGCCGTCACCACGGCGACGATCTCGTCGGTAATGCGGTTGACGACGTCCGTCCCACCCGGTGCGGCGTTGACCTCGCCAACGTTGCCGCGCATCAGGCACGTGATGGCGCCGAGCGCCGCCAGGTTGTCCCACTTCTCCCACATGTCGGCCTGGATGTCGTCCGAGAGGCGCGCGTTGAATGCGGCACCCTGCATCGCGGCGTCGAGCCGTTGCATACGCGCCGACGGCGCGCCGTCCATCTCGCCATAGGCGAGGTCCTGCAGCCGGCTGAGCTGCACGATCCGGCCCTCCGCATCGATCGTCGTCGCCACCTTGCAGACGCAGCCCGCGACCGCCGGCGCGCCGAAGCGCGCCACCAGCCGATCGACGTGGCGCATGCCGTTGAGCACCGGCAGGACCATGGTCTCGCGGCCGACCGCGGGCGCCATGTCGTCGAGCGCGGCCTCGAGCGAGAACGCCTTCACGGTCAGCAGCACGGCATCGAACGCCTCCTTGAGGGCGTCCGCCGTGACGAGCCTGGGCGCGAGCGTCACGTCGCCATAGGGGCTCACGATGCGAAGCCCCTTGTCGCGCAAGGCCGCGGCGCGTGCCGCGCGTACCAGGAAAGTCACGTCGCGCCCGGCCTGCGCAAGGCGGCCGCCGAAATATCCGCCGGTCGAGCCGGCTCCTACGACCAGAATGCGCACGTCATCTCTCCTGCCTCGGCAGGCCGCTCGCCCGCCCTCCGCAAGGCTCTATATGCCATCGATCCGGTTAGGTGCATATGCACGCAAATCAGGGCAGCTCTGCCGAGGGCAGGCCCTTGGCGACGGCGCCATCCCTTCAATGGATCCGCTCGCTTCCCTTGATCTGGCTGCGGTGCATCACGCGGCGCGTGGTCGGGTCGAAGGGATCGCGCCGATGCAGGACGGCGAGGTTATTCCACATCAGGAGGTCGCCGACCTTCCATTCGTGGCATAGCGTAAAGCGCGGCTGCGTCGCATGCGCCCACAGCGCGTCGAGCAGCGCTTCGCTGTCCGCGAGCGCAAGGCCGAGCACATAGGCGTTCGGCCGCCGCCCGAGAAACAGCGCCTTGCGGCCGGTCGCGGGCTCGGTGCGCACCAGCGGATGATGCGCGCCGACCGTCTGGCGCACGTCGGTCACCGGCTCGTAGCCCTTGCGCAGCATGCCGGCGCTGTTGGTCGAGGCGTCGTGCACCGCGATCTTGCCCTCCGCCGCGCGCCTCAAGTCCGCCGGCAACGCCGCGTAGGCCGCGAACATGTCGGCGAACCAGGTGTTGCCGCCCGCCGCGGGCGGCGGCACCTCGAGCGCGTGCAGCATCGCGGCCATGGGCGGCACGTCCACATAGGTCATGTCGGCGTGCCACACCGCCTCGCCGTCACCGAGGTTGCCGATCGGCCTGCCGCCCTCGACCACGTTCGAGATCACGTTGAGCTCGGGATGATCCTTGAGGAACGGCGCGCCGTAGGGGTTTGGTCCCGGCGGATCGAGCTCGCCGAAATTCCTGCTGAACGCGATCAGCTGCGGGTCGGAGAGCGACTGGCCGTGAAACACCAGGACGAGGCGCTCGCGCCAGGCGCCCTCGATCGCCGCGACGATGCTCGATGCCAAGGGACGCGCAAGATCGATGCCGGAGACTTCCGCGCCGAGCAGTGCGTCGAGGTTCGTGATGGTCAACGTCATGAGCGCATACTCGCAAGGGACACGGCGCCGATCAGAACGAAATCCCGCTCGCCTTGATCGGCCCTTCCCATTTCCTGATCTCGGCCTTGAGGAACGCCGCGAGATGTTCCGGCGTGCGCCGTTCCGGCGCCACGGCCTCGCCGCCGACCTGCTTGAGCCGCTGCTCGACGGCAGGCATATCCAGCGCCGCGACGGTGGCCCGGTTGAGCTTCTGCACGATCGCGGGCGGCGTGCGCGCGGGCAGGAAGAGCGCATACCAACTCGGGATGTCGAAACCCGTGAGCCCCTGCTCGTCCGCGGAGGCGAGATCCGGCAGGGTGGGCGAGCGCTGCTTGCTCAGGATCGCGATGGCCTTGACGGTCTTGGCGGCGATCTGCGGCAGCGCCAGCGGCAGGCTCACGCAGTCGTAGTCGATCCGTCCCGCCATCACGTCCTGCAAGCCCTGCACGACATTGCGGTAGGGAACGTGCGTGACCTCGACGCCCATCGCGGCGTTGAGCAGCATGCAGGCGAGGTGATTGGAGCCGCCGACGCCCGACGAGCTGAACTGCAGCTTCGCCTGGTGCGCCTTGGTGTAGGCGATGAAGTGCGGCAGGTCGTCGGCCGGGAAATCGTTGCGGGCGACGAGGACCAGCTTCTCGTCGGTCAGCAGCCCCACCGGCGCGAAATCCTTCAGCGAGTCGTAGAGCGGCTTCTTGTACAGCCATTGGCTCTGCGCAACGGTGCCGACATTGCCGATCAGGAACTGATAGCCGTCGGGCGCGGCTCTTGCGACGCGCGCGCCGCCGAGCATTCCGCCGGTGCCGGCGACGTTCTCGACCACCACGGTCTTGTGCAGGCTGGTGCCGATGCCGTCCGCGATGATGCGCCCGATGGCGTCGCTCGATCCGCCGGCGGAGAAAGGCACCACCAGCGTGATCGGCCGCGTGGGCCAATCCGCGCCCTGGGCGCGCGCCGGGCTAACCGGAAGGGCCACGGCGAGCGCGCCGAGCACGATCGCCGCACCCACCGAAAAGCCAATACCGTCGCGCATCGGTCGCATTCGGCCCTCCCCGGCCCGGGGTTGCAGCCTCGCTTGGTACGGCAGCCTAGTGCAAGCGGCAGGTCCGCGCTACCTTGCGGCGGCGCCAGGCGCGTGAGGATGCCGTCGCTGCTCGACGATCGCAATCGAGCCGGCGCCAGCGGATTCTCTCGCAAGACAAGACGAGCACGGGAACGATGACACGGCAGCTCCACCTCAATCTCTTCATCCACGGCCGCGGCCATCACGAGGCGGCGTGGCGCCATCCGGGGTCGTCGGCACTGCCGTTGACCGACATCCGCTACTATCAGGATCTCGCGCAGCGGGCCGAAGCCGCGCTGTTCGACTCGATCTTCCTCGCCGATCAGCTCGCACTCGGCGGCGACGTCGCGCAGGCGCCCCGCACCTGGCTCGAGCCGATCACCGTGCTGGCGGCGCTCGCGGTCTCCACCAAGCGGATTGGATTGATCGCGACCGCGTCGACGACCTACACGGAACCATTCAACCTCGCGCGCCAGTTCGCCTCGATCGATCATATCAGCAATGGCCGCGCCGCCTGGAACATCGTGACCTCGTGGCTCGCCGCCGCGGCTGAGAACTACGGCTCGGGCGGCCAGGTCAGCCATTCCGACCGCTACGACCGCGGCGAGGAGTTCATGGAGGTCGTGACCGCGCTGTGGGACAGCTGGGCGGCGGATGCGGTAATCGACGACCGGGCGAGCGGCGCCTATGCGCGCGGCGAGCGCATCCGGACCATCAATCACCGCGGCGAGCACTACGCCGTGACCGGGCCCCTCAACATGCCGCGCCCGCCGCAGGGCCGACCCGTGCTAGTGCAGGCGGGCTCGTCCGAGACCGGCCGCCGTTTCGCGGCGCGCTACGCCGAAGCCGTGTTCACGGCCCACATGGCCAAATCGACGGCGCAGGAATTCTACGCCGACCTCAAGAAGCTTGCGGCCGCCGAGGGACGCGATCCGGCGCAGGTGCTGATCCTGCCCGGCTTGAGCCCGATGATCGGCTCGACCGAGGCCGAGGCGCAGCGCCTCGCGCGCGACGTCAACGAGCTGAGTGACCCCGAGGTCGGCCGCAAGCGCCTGTCCGGGCGCTTCGGCGGCCACGACTTCTCCCATTTGCCGCTCGACCGGCCGCTCGTGCCGGAGGATTTTCCCGACCCGAGCTCCGTCGAGGCGGCGCGCAGCCGCACCGAGGTGATCCTCAATGTGGTGCGGCGCGACAAGCCGACCTTGCGCCAGTTGCTCGGCTACCTCGCGGGCGCGCGCGGGCACTACGTCATGGCCGGTGCGCCCGAGCAGGTCGCCGACCTCATCCAGGACTGGTTCAACGACGGCGCCGCCGACGGCTTCAACATCATGCCGCCCATGCTGCCCTCGCAACTGGACGCCTTCAGCGCCGAGGTCATCCCGATCCTCCAGCGCCGCGGGCTGTTTCGCACCGAATACACCGGGAAGACGCTGCGCGAGCATTACGGCCTGCCCTCGCCGGCGAGCGTGTTCGACGATCCTTCGCGGAAATTCGAGCGGAAGGAATTCGCTGCGGGTGTCTGAGGACGCCGGGGCCAGCGCGCGTTACCGGGCGCTACTCACTGCGCGTGGTCGCCTCGGTCGAAATGCCGAAAATCGCACTGATGCCTCCAACTATTTTGCTGAAAATGGCCAGCACCAAGGTTGTGCTGAACCCGAACATGAACGGCACCAGAACGATTATCCAATCCTGAACCGGAGGGATGGGATGATCTTCCGTAAATGCCAAATCAACGACCAGAACCGACCTGCCGCCGATCGGCAGCGTCAAAAGAGAAAACAGCGCCCCAAGAATAACGCGAATGCTCAAAACATTCTCGTCAGTGACATCTATTACCGGGTACACGGAGTTGGATGATGTCCTTTCCTTCAGGGCATGCACGGTAGCGCTGATGCACAAAAACGCGCACGCACCCAAAGTGCCCTGCGCGATAGTCCAAATCAGCAACATCATGACGTACGATATGAGAAACCAAAGCGTCGATCTCGCCTCCCCGACCGACATGAGCAAGGCGAGGAAGAACGTGGCGGCGACGCTTGCAGCCATGGAAGCGATCGGCACGGTCACGAAAAAGAATCTGAGCTCGCGGATACGCAACTTCCATCGCAAAGCAGGCGTCAGGATGGGCGTCAGGCCCGCCAGCTTTTGATCGAGCGCCTTCCACTCACTTTCGGTCGGCAGACGGCCATTGGGCGCATATTTGAGATTGTTGAGTGACCCGAGGTCTACGGCTTCCAGAGTATCGGCTTGCAGCAATACTTTTTCGTCGAACAAGAATTCCTTGAGCTTTTTGAGCGCTTCCAACTGTGCGGCGAAGCGTCTATCCGAGATGCCTTCAACCGCCGAATCGGAGGCCGTGGCGGGCAATCCACGATTCATCTCGTTTCCCCATCACGCCTGCAACACATGCTTCCTACCCTCAATTCCAGAGGGATAGAGAACGAGGCTCCCCTGCGTTGTCTCCCTGCCGGGAGGCTGATGGCGCAAGGGAGATTATCAGAATTCCACAGTTCACGGAAGTGAAAGCGGTCGCTGCGAAGGGATCGATGGACATCGAAAGCTCGCGACGCGGCTGGTCGAGCGCGTCTTTACCTCGCGCCTGCGCGGCTGCAAGGCTAATCATCCGCCCGCAAATCCTCCGCACTCGGCGTCGCGTCGCGCGGGGTCGCCGTTGCACCCGCCGCCGGCACACTCGCGTGCGCGGCGCCCTCGCGGGCGCCCGGCACCCACGGTCGATCCTCGCCGCGCGGCTCGGCGGCCATGATGTCCCATTTGTCGCCGACGCGGCGTAGCGCCAGCGCGCCGAGCGCGCGCGGCGCCGTGCGATCGATGACGGTCGCGCCGCAGGCGGGCGGCGCCGCCCGCGTGGTCAGCACCAGAACGGCCCGCGCGCAGTCATCGGCGAATGCGGCCGCCGCCGTGCCGATCGCGACCACCCCGCCGCCGACGACTTTGGCGACGCAACCCGCCTCGTCGCAGGCAAAACCTTCGCGCGCCTTGACGGCCGCCGCAACGGCGCGCGCATCGCCGCGCGCATCGGCGTCGGCCGCGAGCCACTCGCGGATCGCGAAGGCGTCGTTGCCGATCTTGATGACCTGCAGCCGTCCGTCCGGTCCGCGCACCGCAAAGCTGCCGCCACCGGCCGCGACCAGCACGTCGGGCTGCGAGGTGGTGAGCGCAAGACCGGTCGCGACTGCAAAGACGAGCGCCCCGCTCCAGCGCAGCGGCGTGCGCAGCAGGCAGACAAGCAGGATGCCGGCGGTGCCGAGCGCGAGCGTGCCGGCGCCGAACGCCGGAATGCGGCCGACCGCGCCCGGCAGGCTCGCGACCCACAGCGCCACCGCATCCATCCACTCGATGCCGAGCGCCATCAGCTTCCAGAACGGCGCGTCGTAGCCGAACGGCATCGCGAGGAGGCCGAGCATGCCGGCCGGCATCACGACGACGGAAATCACCGGCATGGCGAGGAGGTTCGCGAGCACGCCATACGGTGCGAGGCGATGGAAGTGGAACGCCGCGTAGGGCGTGGTCGCGAAGCCTGCGACCAGCGAGGCGAACACCAGCGACATCGCCTCGCGGCCGCCCCACAGCGCGATCCGCGCGGCGCGCGACGAGTCGCGGCGCGCCGCGATCCACGGCAAGCCGCGCTGGTAGAGCGCGATGAGCGCGAGGGTCGCCGCAAACGACATCTGGAAGCTCGGATGGACCACGGCCTCGGGCGCGAAGATCAGCACCACGATGGCGGCGACCGCGATGGTGCGGAACGTGAGCGTCGGCCGATCCGCCATGACGCCGAGGAGCACGATCGCGGTCATGAAATAGGAGCGCTGGGTCGCGACCTCGGCGCCGGAGAGCTCGAGGTAGAAGGTCGCGACCAGGAGCGCGGCGAACGCGGCCCACTTCTTGATCGGACGGCGCAGCGCGAGGCCCGGCACCAGCGCCAGCAGGGCGCGCACGACGAAGAACACGACGCCCGCGACCACCGCCATGTGGTAGCCCGAGATCGACAGCACATGTGCGAGGCTCGATACGTACATGGCGTCGTTGACGGGCTGGCTCAGTGCGTCACGGCGGCCGGTGAGCAGTGCCGACGCGATCGCGCCGGCATCGCCCTTGGCGACCGCGCGGATGCGGGCGTCGACGGTGTCGCGGATGTTCTCGATGAAGGCGGCGAAGCGCAGCGACGGCCCGAGCGGCTCGGGCGGCGGCGCGATGGTGATCGGCCCGGTCGCAAAGCCGCTGGCGCCGATGCCGTGGAAGTAGAGATCGCGCGCGAAATCGTAGCCGCCCGGCCGCAGCGGCCGCAGCGGCGGCGAGAGGCGGGCCTTGACCGCGATATAGGCGCCGACCGGCGGCGCCGTGCCCTTCTTGACCGAGAGGCGCACGCGCAAAAGCTGCTGGTCGAAGCGCGGCGCGTCCATCGAGTAGATCTTGACGGTGATGCGGTCGGTGCGCTCGCGCTCCTCGCGCGCCTCGACGTAACCGGAGACGTTGACGTTGTAGAGCGGCCGCTGCAGGACCGGATGCGCGATCAGGAGCGTGCGCACGGTCGCGGTCGCAAACCCGGCGGCGATCGCGGCAAGCGCCAGCGCGAGGGGAAACGCGATCGGGCGCCGATGCACCAAGGCCGCGACCACGGCCAGGACGGCCGCGAGCGCCACGGCCGCCCACCAGACCGGCTCGCGATCGGCCGCGAAATAGATCGCGATACCTGCGCCGAACGCCACCGGCAACCACGGCATCAGCCGGCCCGGCGCGGCCTCGGCGACCAGCCACGGCGCGACGTGCGCGCGGATGAGCCCCGAAATGTCGGGAAGCCGCGGCGCCCACCATGTTGGCGCCACGCGGCCCGGCTCGGGCCAAGTTTCGGCGCGGCCCCGCACCCTCCCCCAATCGACCACGCGACGCCTCGCACGCGACCGTTAACGCAACGTCAGGTTACAGGCAGATGGTGCTGCAACGCCAGCCCGGTCGCGCCCGGCTGTGCGCAGCGGGGATTGGGGCGGAGCGTCGATTTGCGGGGAAAACGTAGGCGCTTTTTTTGTCTTGCTTGCCTTAGCGGCTCAATTCGGCGATGGCATAAATCCTAGTCTGAGATTTTTGTGACTGCCGCCCGCCGCACAGCGGGTTTTTTGTCGCCGCGACGGAGGGGCGACCTCGGGTTGCATGTCCCATTGTTTCCAGGAGCCGGCGGATTGTTTTTTCCGTTGTTATTTCATTGTTCGCCATTGTTCTTGCGCCGGGGACTTTCCTTTCGTGCGCGCAATGGCTTGCATTGTAATCGGGGCGAATTTCGCATTGCAGATCGCCTGTATTTTTTCTGCCAGCCCTCCCGGCGACCCGAGGGGCGCCCCAAGGCAGCCGTCCTTGTATTTTCGTTGTTCTTTACAAGCGGAGAGCCCCCCTCAAGTGAGACGCAAGGGCAAGGAGCAGCCGCTCAGGCGGCCCGGCGATCGCGACCGTTCCCGCCCGGATCGACCAGGGGCGCCGCACCCTGATCTTAACGCAGCGTGAGGCTTCATCGACAACCACCGCACGCGCGCGGCCGGGGGGCACGCGCGTGCGCAAGACGGCACTATGCCCCTTTTTTGCGAGAATTGACGTGCAATGGAAATCCATCGTAACTCGCCGCCGGCGGCGTAGCGTGGGGGGCGCGACGGAATGTTGTTCCAGTCGCAAGTGTTCGTGCTCGGATTCCTGCCGATCGCGATCGCGTGCTATTACGCGGTCGCGGGTTCCGAGCGCGCGCGCCAGATCGTGCTCATCACGGTCTCGCTGGTGTTCTACGGCTGGTGGGACGCGCGGTTCATTCCGCTGCTCGTCGGGCAGATCACGGCGACCTGGCTCCTCGCCTATCTTCACAAGAGAACCGGACGCGCGGCCTGGCTCTACGTCGGGATCGCGCTCAATCTGGCGTCGCTCGCGACCTTCAAGTATCTCAACTTTCTTCTCGGAACAGCGCAAACCTTGCTGGGCATCGATCTGCCGCACGCCGACGTGGTTTTGCCGATCGGCATCAGTTTCTTCTCGTTCCAGCTCATCTCCTACCTGGTCGATCGCCTGCGCGGGGACGCCCCGGTCTATCCGTTCCGGCCATTTGCGCTGTTCGTCCTCCTGTTCCCTCACCTCATCGCCGGGCCGATCGTGCGTCACAACGAGCTCGTGCCGCAGTTCGCGCTCGATCCCCGGCGGCCGGGGCTATGGTTCCGCATCGCCTGCGGGCTGGCGTTGTTCGCGCTCGGTTTCGCCAAGAAGGTGCTGATCGCCGACGCGCTGGCGACACGCTGCGTCGACCCGCTCTTTCACGATGCGCTCGCCCGCTCGCTGACGCTCACCGAGGCGTGGAATGCAACGCTCGGGTTCGCGGTCGAGATCTTTCTCGATTTTTCCGCCTATACCGAGATGGCCATCGGCATCGCGCTGATGTTCGGCCTGTTGCTGCCCGACAACTTCCGCCGGCCCTACCTCGCGACCGACCTGCGGGATTTCTGGCGCCGATGGCACATCACGCTGTCCAACTTCATCCGCGACTATCTCTACATTCCGCTCGGCGGCAGCCGGCATGGCGATGCCCGCTACGTCGCGGCGACCCTCGGGTCCATGGCGATCTGCGGCCTGTGGCATGGCGCGGGCTGGACCTACGTGGCCTGGGGCGTGTGGCACGGCATCGGTCTTGCCGTGTGTCGTTTCTGGCAGCGGCTGGAGCGGCCATTGCCGACGTTCCTGGCGTGGACCATCACGATGCTGTTCGTGCTGGCAGGCTGGGTGCTGTTCCGCGCCGCCAATTTCACCACGGCGATCGACATCCTGCGCTCGATGGCCGGTCTGCATGGTTTCGGCGGCCGCTTCGACGAGGGGGCGGTGATCGCCTTCGGCATGCTGCTCGCCGTCCTGGTGCCGTCCGCGCACGAAATCAAGGACAACTGGATGCGGCCGACCCGCGTCGGCGCCGTCGCGGTCGGGCTGCTTGCGGCCTTCTGCGTCCTGGAAGTCGGTAAAGGCGCCCCCGTGAACTTCATCTACTTCAGGTTCTGATGAGCGTGGCGATGGGTCAGGAGGTTCCCGCGGGACAGAAGGGAACGCAGTCCGATTGGCGCCGCGTCATCGTGGCGTGTCTTGCGGCCTTCGTCGGCGCCCTTGCGGTTTTCTTTCTTACTGTGATCGTGATCGATCCGTTCGACAGCGGCCGCTTTCCCACCTTCATGCCGTCCGGGTCGCCGGACGACCGCGCCCCGACCATCAACATCAGCCGCGGGCGCGATCCGCGCTTCGACGCGGTGCTGCTCGGCAGCTCCCGGGCCGTGCTGGTCGACCCTCGGCGCATCGCGGACCTGACCGGCTATCGCTTCGTCGAGATGGCGGCGCTGGGCGCGACCGTGCGCGAGCAGATGACTTTTCTCCATTGGTTCGGGGGGCACCGGCCGAACGTCGAAGCTGTCATCATCGCGACCGACCAGGCCTGGTGCGAGCTCGATCCGAGCCTGCCGGGAGAGGTCGACTTTCCTTACGGGCTCTACAGCGACAGCACGCTCGAATATCTCAAGACCACGCTGAGCAGCAGAACCCTGCGATTCATGAAGGAGAGAATACAGTACGCCCTGGGCCGGATGCCCGGCGTCGATCGGGAAGGCTATTACGACAGCGAGGCAAAGATCGCCTGGCCCGGTCCCAGCACGGCGCAACGAAACTGGCCCATGGCGACGACAACGACGCTGCCCAAGGTGACGCTGCCGGGGCTGCGCATGCTCGATGCGACGTTGAAAGAAGTTCCCGGCGAGCCGTTCATCGTCATGTGGATGCCGCCCTATTACGTCAACGCGCTACCGCCATCGGGGAGCGAGGCAGCGCTCGATCTGGAAGCCTGCAAGGACGCGTTGCGCGAATGGACGCGACGCCGGGGACGAGCAACGTTTGTCGATTTCGCGATCGACACGCCGGAGTCAGCCGACCCGCGCAACTTTCTCGATTCGGATCACGCCCGGAATCGCTACATACGTCTGCTCGAGCCGCGCATTGCGGCGGCGCTCAATGCCTTGAAGCGATGACCGAAGCGTAAACGACGCAGCAATTGCGGGGACCGAGCGCCCGCCGATCTTATGCGCCCGCGCTCACCTTGGCCCAGGTGTCGCGCAGGCCGACGGTGCGGTTGAACACCGGCTTGCCGGGCTTGCCGTCCGGGTCGGGCACGAAATAGCCCTGCCGCTCGAACTGCACCGGGTCCGGCGCATTGCCGGCCGCGAGCGCCGGCTCGAGCTTGGCGTCGGCCAGCACTTCGAGCGAATTCGGGTTGAGGTCGGCCGCGAACGTCGCGCCGCTCGGGTCGGGCTTGGCGAACAAAGGATTGTAGAGCCGCACCTCGGCCGTGACCGCGTCGGCGGCCGAGACCCAGTGCATGGTCGCTTTCACCTTGCGGCCGTCCGGCGCATTGCCGCCCTTGGTGGCGGGATCGTAGGTGCAGATGAGCTCGACGACCTCGCCGTTGGCGTTCTTCTTCACCTCCCGGCAGGTGATGAAATAGGCGTAGCGCAGCCGCACCTCGGCGCCGGGCGCGAGCCGGAAGAACTTTTTCGGCGGGTTCTCCATGAAGTCGTCCCGCTCGATGAAAAGCTCACGGCCGAACTTGATCCGGCGGGTGCCGGCCGCCGGACCGTCCGGGTGGTTCACGGCTTCGAGCTCCTCGGTCTGCCCGGCCGGATAGTTCCCGATCGTCACCTTGAGCGGGCGAAGGACCGCCATGCGGCGCAGCGCCGTCTTGTTGAGCACCTCGCGAATCGCGTGCTCGAACATCGCGACGTCGACCGTCGAGTTCGCCTTGGCGACGCCGATGCGCTTGACGAAGTCGCGGATCGCCGCCGGCGGCACCCCGCGCCGGCGCAGGCCCGCGAGCGTCGGCATGCGCGGGTCGTCCCAGCCCGCGACATGCCCGCCGCGCACGAGCTCGGTGAGCACGCGCTTCGAGAGCAGCGTGTACGTGATGTTGAGGCGGGCGAACTCGTACTGGTGCGGCTGCGAGGGCACCGGCAGGTTCTGGATGAACCAGTCGTACAGCGGCCGATGGTCCTCGAATTCCAAAGTACAGATCGAATGCGTGATGCCCTCGATCGCGTCCGACTGGCCGTGCGCGAAGTCGTAGCTCGGATAGATGTGCCAGGCGGTGCCGGTGCGCGGATGCGGCGCGTTGAGGATGCGGTAGAGCACCGGATCGCGCAGGTTGATGTTGCCCGAGGCCATGTCGATTTTCGCGCGCAGCACCCGCGAGGCGTTCGGGAACTCGCCCGCCCGCATGCGGCGGAAGAGATCGAGGTTCTCCTCGACGCCGCGGTCGCGGAACGGGCTGTTGCGGCCCGCCTCGGTCAGGGTGCCGCGGTTTTCGCGGATCTCGTCCTGGGTCTGGTCGTCGACATAGGCCTTGCCGGCGCGAATCAGGACCTCGGCCCAGGCATAGAGCTGCTCGAAATAGTCCGAGGCGTGAAACAGGTTCTTGCCCCAATCGAAGCCGAGCCAGCGCACGTCGCGCTCGATCGCATCGATGTATTCCTGGTCTTCCCTGGTCGGGTTGGTGTCGTCGTAGCGCAGGTTGCAGCGTCCGCCGAACTCCTCCGCGATGCCGAAATTGAGCGCGATCGACTTGGCGTGGCCGATGTGCAGATAGCCGTTCGGCTCGGGCGGGAAGCGCGTCACGACGGTCTTGTGCCGCCCGGCCGCGAGATCGCCTGCGACGATGTCGCGGATGAAGTCGCGCCCGGCCTCCGTCACTGTGGTGTCTGCCGCCATGCCTTGTCTGCCGCCTGGTCGCCGTTTGGGAAACGGCCGCCTATGTGCCAAATTCGCGCCCGCGCGTCGAGACGAGTGCGGAGTTTTGCTTTGTCGGCGCCGGGCGTGATAAATGGGCTCGCCGCCCGCAAGGGTCCCGCCGCTACGGTTTTCCTCGAGGCATGCCCGACCAGATCGTCACGCGCTTTGCCCCCTCGCCGACCGGCTTTTTGCACATCGGCGGCGCGCGCACGGCCCTGTTCAACTGGCTCTACGCGCGCGGGCGCGGCGGCCGGATGCTGCTGCGCATCGAGGACACCGACCGCGAGCGCTCGACCCAGGCGGCGATCGACGCCATCCTCGACGGGCTCAAATGGCTCGGCATCGAATGGGACGGCGATGCCGTCTACCAGTTCCCCCGCGCGGCCCGTCACCGCGAGGTGGCCGAGCAGATGCTCAAGGCGGGCACGGCCTACTACTGCTACGCCACGCCGGAGGAGCTTTCCCAGATGCGTGAGGAGGCCCGGCGCGAGGGCCGCTCCAAGCTCTACAACGGCCTCTGGCGCGACCGCGACCCGTCCGAGGCGCCGCCCGGCGCCAAGCCGGTGATTCGGCTGAAGGCGCCGCTCACGGGCGAGACCGCGATCGACGACCAGGTGCAGGGCCGCGTCACCTGGCAGAACGAGAACCTCGACGACCTCGTGCTGCTGCGCTCGGACGGCACGCCGACCTACATGCACGCGGTCGTGGTCGACGACCACGACATGGGCGTGACCCACATCATCCGCGGCGACGACCACCTCACCAATGCGGCGCGCCAGACCCAGATCTACCAGGCGCTCGGCTGGGACGTGCCCGCGATGGCGCACATACCGCTGATCCACGGGCCGGACGGCTCGAAGCTGTCCAAGCGTCACGGCGCGCTCGGCGTCGATGCCTATCGGGCCATGGGCTATCTGCCAGCCGCGCTTCGGAATTATCTCGTCCGGCTCGGCTGGGCGCACGGCGACCAGGAGATCTTCTCGACCGACGAGATGATCGCGGCGTTCGACCTGCCCCAGATCGGCCGCTCGCCGGCGCGGTTCGATTTCGCCAAGCTCGAGAACCTCAACGGGCACTACATCCGCGGCGCGAGCGACGCCGAGCTCGTGGCCGCCATCAAGGGCGTGCTGCCGCATGTCGCCAATGGGCCCGAGCTCGCCGCCAAGCTCACGCCCGAGCTCGAGGCGAAGCTGATCGCCGCCATGCCGGGGCTCAAGGAGCGGGCGAAGACGCTGGTGGAGCTGATCGACAGCGCCAAGTTCCTCTACGCCGCGCGGCCCCTCGCGCTCGACGAGCGCGCCGCCGCCCTCCTCGGCGCCGACGCCCGCGTCCTCATGGGCAAGCTCGCCACCCGGCTGGCGGCGGTCGAACCGTGGAGCGCCGGCGCGACCGAGACTGCGGTGCGGACCTTCGCGGAGGCCGAAGGGGTCAAACTCGGCGCCGTCGCCCAGCCGCTGCGGGCCGCGCTGACAGGCCGCACGACCTCGCCCGGCATCTTCGAGGTGCTCGCCGTGCTGGGCAAATCCGAGAGCCTGGCGCGCCTGCGCGACCAGGCCGCGTAGCCGAGCCGAGAACCGGCGCGCCTGCCCGTGCGACAAACCGCAAGGGATGCCTGTCGCGAGGTCTCGATGCGCACGTTTTTCGCCGCCGCCGCACTGCTGCTTGGTCTTGCCGCCGCCCACGCCCAGAACGTCAAGGCAAAGCCGGGCGCCGACGAGATCGCGGCCGTCAAGGCCTGTATTGCCGAGGCTGTCAGCAAGAAAACCGGAGTACCCGGTTGCGCCGGCACGGCCGTCAACCTCTGCCTCGACAGGCAATTGGAGCAGGCGGTGTTCGACTGCCAGATCCGCGAGCTCGCGATCTGGGACGGAATGCTCAACGACTATTACCGGGAGATCGAACGCGGCCTCGATCGCAAGGGTGCGGCACAGCTGCGCGATATCGAACGCGCCTGGACCGTCTATGTGAACAAGAACTGCATGCTCGGCTACACGGTCGTCGCCGCCGGCTCGACCGGAGCGGTCAAGTGGGAATACCGCTGTCGCATCGAGGAGACCGCGCGGCGGATGAGCGAGCTATGGGGCTTGCGCAATTGGCTCGTCGAGGGGGGCAGGCTTGCGGGCGCGCCGACGAAACGCTGAAAACCCCGCCAAGCGCAGCGCAAAACGGCCCGCAAGAGCGCCCGGTCGACGTTGGTCCGCCGCCGATTCATGAACCGCGACAAAGCGTTCCGGTCCTTCCGGTCAGTGCCGGCAATGACCATATCTGGTGCACGCATCTTGCGGTGCAAATACGGATGGGATAGCACCAAATCCCGGGGCCGAGGCTGCCACGCGCAATCCGCAACGGGCGGTCCACCGCATGCTTCGAGGGTTAACACCATGGACGCGAAGACCGGCAGCAACGTCAAATCCGGCCAGCTGACGCTCGGCGACAAGCACTGGTCGTTCCCGGTCTACGAAGGAACGATCGGCCCCGACGTCGTCGACATTTCCAAGCTCTACGCCCAGGCGGGCGTCTTCACCTACGATCCGGGCTTCACATCGACCGGAAGCTGCGAGTCGAAGATCACCTATATCGACGGGGACGAAGGCGTCCTGCTCTATCGCGGCTATCCGATCGAGCAGCTCGCCGAGCACGGCGACTTCCTCGAGACCTGCTATCTCCTGCTCTACGGCGATCTGCCGACGGCGGCGCAGAAGGCCGACTTCGACTATCGGGTGAGCCGCCACACGATGGTCCACGAGCAGATGAGCCGGTTCTTCCAGGGCTTCCGCCGCGACGCCCATCCGATGGCCGTCATGGTCGGCTCGGTCGGCGCGCTCTCGGCCTTCTATCACGACTCGACCGACATCTCCGATCCGGTGCAGCGGATGATCGCGTCGATCCGCATGATCGCGAAGGTGCCGACGCTCGCCGCCATGGCCTACAAGTACTCGATCGGCCAGCCGTTCATTTATCCCAAGAACGACCTCGACTACGCGACGAACTTCCTGCGCATGTGCTTCGCGGTGCCGTGCGAGGAGTACAAGCCCAATCCGGTGCTCGCCCGCGCCATGGACCGCATCTTCATCCTGCACGCCGACCATGAGCAGAACGCCTCGACCTCGACGGTGCGCCTCGCCGGCTCTTCCGGCGCCAATCCGTTCGCCTGCATCGCGGCGGGCTGCGCCTGCCTGTGGGGCCCGGCGCACGGCGGCGCCAACGAGGCCGCGCTCAAGATGCTCGCCGAGATCGGCACGGTCGACCGCATCCCCGAATACATCAAGCGCTCGAAGGACAAGAACGACTCGTTCCGCCTCATGGGCTTCGGGCACCGCGTCTACAAACACTACGATCCGCGCGCCAAGATCATGCAGAAGACCTGCCACGAGGTCCTGAACGAGCTCGGCATCAAGGACGATCCACTGCTCGACGTCGCACTCGAGCTCGAGCGCATCGCGCTCAGCGACGAGTACTTCATCGAGAAGAAACTCTACCCGAACGTCGACTACTATTCGGGCATCACGCTCAAGGCCATGGGCTTCCCGACCAGCATGTTCACGGTGCTTTTCGCGGTCGCCCGCACGGTCGGCTGGATCGCCCAGTGGAAGGAGATGATCGAGGACCCGAGCCAGAAGATCGGCCGGCCGCGGCAGCTCTACACCGGTGCGACGCGGCGCGACTACAACCCGATCTCGCGGCGCAAGTAACGCGCTCGCATAAGGCCCACAGGCGGGTGAGCTACCCTCGCCCGCGCCGTACCACCTCGATCACGACATCCGCCGCCGCTTCGCTCGGCCGCGCCTGCCCGATGGCCATTACGGCGTCGAGCCGGGCAAACGCCTGGACCTGCGCGCGGCGTTCCGGCGTATCGCCGATCAAGCGAGCCAGCTCAGCAGCCAGCCGCTCGGACGTGGCGTCACGCTGGGTGATCTGCGGCATCACGTTATCGTCCAGCACCAAGTTGGCGAGCACGATGGTCGGCACCCGGACCAAGGCGCGGAAAACAAGCTCGCTCAACAGTGACCCCTTGTAGGCGACCACGGCCGGAATGCCCGCGACCGCGAGCTCAAGCGTCACCGTGCCGGACGCCGCGAGCGCGGCGCGCGCCGTGCGGAACGCCGCCCATTTGTCGGCCTCCGCAACCACGACGCGCGGCTGCACCGGCCAATCCGCGACGCCGGCGCGCACCCGCTCGGCGAGATGCGGCACGGTCGGCAGCACGGCCTCGATCAGACCGCAGCGCTCGGCAAGCTGCGCCAGAGCCGCACCGAACACCGCGAGGTGGCGGGCAATCTCGCCCGCGCGGCTGCCGGGCAGCACCAGCACGAGCGGCGGGTCGGATGTCCGCCGGCGCGCGTCTTCCGGGCTGGGGCGGAACTGCCCGACCTGCTCCGACAGGGGATGGCCCACAAAGGTGCAGGGCGGCCCGCCGAGCCGTTCATGCGCCGCCGGCTCGAACGGCAGCAGGGCCAGCACGTGATCCACATAGGCGCGCATGGCGCGGGCGCGGCCGGGCCGCCAGGCCCAGACCGAGGGGGAGACGTAGTCGACGATCGGAATCGCGGGCGCCGCGGCCCGCACCCGCCGCGCGACCCGGTGGGTGAAGTCGGGGCTGTCGATGATCACCAGCACATCGGGACCCACCGCGACGACGCGCTCGGCCGCTCGCCGGATGTCGCGCAGGATCGCCGGCAGCCGGCGCGGAATCGCGCTGACGCCGATGATCGCGAGATGATCGATGGGAAAAAGGCTCGCGACGCCCTGCGCCGCCATGGCGTGGCCACCGATGCCTTCGAAAGCGATGTCCGGCCCGACACGCCGCCGCAGCGCCTCGATCAGCGCGCCGCCCAGCCGATCGCCCGACTCCTCGCCCGCGATGATGAACACCTTGAGCGGCGCGCCGGCACGCCGCGCGCCCAAGTCGGTCATCGGGCGTCCTCGCGCGGCGCGACGCCGACGACGAACAGCCCACGCTCGTCGGCAAGCCGCACCACGCGCTCGGCCTCGGCCAAGATCGTCGCGCCCGCGACGACCGCGAGGCCGGCAAGCCCCGCGCGCGCGATGCCCTCGACGGTCTGCGGCCCGATCGACGGCAGATCGAAACGCCGGTCCTGGCCAGGCTTGGGCGCCTTGACGAGCACGCCGACACCAGGGGGGCTGTGCACGCGCCCCTCGCGGCGCAAGGCCTCGACCCCATCGAGCACGCGGTCGGTGCCCTCGGCGGCCTCGATCGCGAGCACGTGGCCGTCGGCGATCGCAACGCATTGCCCAACGTCATAGGGGCCGATCGCGGCGAGCAGCCCGAGCGCGAGATCGATGTCGTGGCGCTCCCGCTCTCCCGGCGAATGGCGCCCAAGAGTCCCGGCAGGTGCGAGGATCTCCGGCGCGACCTCGTGCGCGCCGACGAGCCGGAAGCCGTGGTCCTCGAAGATGCGCCCGACGCCCGACAGGAGGCGGTCGTCGCCGCCGCGAAACGCGCGCACCAGGCGCGGCAGCGCGCGCAGCGTCGTCCAGTCGAGCCTGATTTGCGAGATGGCCGGACGCGCCAAGGCGCCGATGAAGACGAGATCGCGGCAGCCCGCGCGCCGTGCCAGGCGGAAGAGCCGGCCGAACTGACCGACCGCGATCCAATGATGCGGATGGCGCTCGGCCGCGGCGTCGGCCCAGCCGCGCATCGGAAACATCACCACCGGTCTGCCGCGCCGGCTCACGGCGTCGGCGACGGCGAGCGGCAGGCCGCCGCCGCCCGCCACGATGCCGAGCGGCGTCGCAGCCACGGGCAGCGCGACGTCACGCCGTTCCGGCGGCGCGCTCATGGGCTCATTCCTCGCGGTGGCGGCCCGGCTGGCACAGCGGCCGATGCTCACCGGCGCGAATGAAGGTGACGATCCGCATGACGTCATCATCGGCGGCGAATTCTTGCGCGGCCCGCTCGAGCCGCTCGGCGAACCGGCCAGAGTCGAAAAACAGCCGCCGGAACGCGCGGCGCAGCGTCTGGATGCGCTCGCGTGAAAACTTGTGCCGCTTGAGGCCGACCAGGTTGAGGCCCTCGAGCCGGGCGGTGTCGCCGTTGGCGAGACCGTACGGGATGACGTCGCCGCGTATGCCGGACATGCCGCCGATCATGGCGAACGATCCGATGCGGGAGAACTGATGCACGGCCGAGAGGCCGCCGATCACCACGCCGTCGCCGACCTCCACATGGCCGGCGAGCGTCGCGGAGTTCGCGAACGTGACGTCGCTGCCGACGTGACAGTCGTGGGCGACATGGCTGTTGGCCATGAAGAACCCGCGGTCGCCCACCGTGGTGACGCCGCCGCCCTCCTCGGTGCCGATATTCATGGTGACGCTTTCGCGCAGGTCGCAGTCGGCGCCGATCACCAGCCGGGTCGGCCCGCCGTGGTAGCGCGTCGATTGCGGCGGCGTGCCAAGTGACGCGAACGGATAGATGACGCTGCGCGGCCCGATCGTGGTGTGACCCGCGATATAGACATGCGCGACAAGCCGGCAGCCGTCGCCGATGACGGCGTCCGGTCCGACGACGCAATAGGGACCGATGGTGACGTCCTGGCCGATCGCCGCGCCGGATGCGACACGAGCGGTTGTGTCGATCGACGTCATGGCGGAGCGTCCCCCGTCATGGCACCGACCTCGGCCTCCGCGACCAGCGCACCCGCGACCTTCGCCTCGGCGCGGAACCACGACATGTTGCGGCGCAGATTCATCCTGGTCACGTGGTACTCGACCGTGTCGCCGGGAACCACCGGCTTGCGGAACTTCGCCTTGTCGATGGTCATGAGGTAGACGACCTGCGGACGGCTGGCGAGGCCCGTCGCCGCCATGATGCAGATCGCGCCCGCGGTCTGCGCCATGCCCTCGATTATCAGCACGCCGGGAAACACCGGATTGCCGGGGAAATGGCCGAGGAACTGCGGCTCGTTGGCGGTCACGTTCTTGATGCCGACCGCCGATTCGTTGCCGCGGATGTTGATGATGCGGTCGATCATCAGGAACGGATAGCGATGCGGAAGCGCCGCGAGGATGCGCTGGATGTCGGCTGCGCCGAGACTGTCGGCGGTCATTTGCCGTCCTCGGCCTTGTGGCGACTTTTGCCGCCACGCGCCATCTTGCCGATCATGGCCTCGGCCTTGAGCCACTCGCGAAACGGCCGCGCCGGAAAGCCGCCCCAGTCTTCGCCCGCCGGAACGTCCGTCATGACGCCGCTGCGCCCCGCAAGCCGGGCCCCCGACCCGATCGTGAGGTGATCGGCGATGGCGACCTGGCCGCCCACCATGACGTAATCGCCGACCTCGACGCTGCCGGCAGTTCCGGCCTGCCCGGCGATGAAGCAGCAGCGTCCAATCGAGCAATTATGCGCGATGTGCACCAAGTTGTCGATCTTGGTGCCCTCGCCGATGACGGTGTCGCGCATGCTGCCGCGATCGATCGTCGAATTGGCGCCGATCTCCACATCGTCCTGGATGATGACACGCCGGATCTGAGGAATCTTGATCGGCCCGCGCCGATCGGGAAGAAACCCGAAGCCGTCCTGGCCGATGCGGCAGCCCGGGTGGATGATCACGCGGTCGCCGATCAGCGCATACATGACCGAGGCGCCGGCACCGATCGCACATTCACGGCCGATGCGCACGCCCGGACCGATCACCGCATTGGCGGCGATGACCGAGCCCGCGCCGATCTCGGCGCCGGGGCCGATGACGGCGCCTGGATCGACGGTCACGCCCTGCTCGAGCCGCGCCTGGGCGTGCACGCTCGCGCCCGTCGCGACGCCCTGGGCACCAAACAGCGACGACGGACGCTGCGCGGTCGGAAACAGCGCGCGGGCGACGGTGACGAAGGCGCGATAGGGATCGCGCGTCTGCAGCGCCGCGACGCGCTCGGGAACATCGCTGGCGAACCGCGCGCCCACGAGGCAGGCGCCGGCACGGGTCGATGCCAGCGCGGAGGCGAACTTGGGATTGTCGAGAAACGTGATGTCGCCGGGCCCCGCGCGGTCGAGCGGCGCGATGTCGCGGATCGGCAGCGCAAGGTCGGTCGCAGGGCGCGGCTCGGCCTCGGTCAGGGTCGCGATCTCGCCGACCGTGAGGGCACGCGCGGGTTCGAAGAACAGTGGCTCGCTCATGCCACCCGGTATGCCACCCGTTTTTGTGTGGCCGGACGCCCGGCGCGGATCAGAACTTCGTTCCACCGCCGAAACGGAAGAGCTGCGTATGATCGTAGGACTGCTTGGTGATCGGATAGGCGAGATCGAAGCGCAGCGGGCCGAACGGCGAATCCCAGATCAACCCGACACCCGCCGACGAGCGGATCATCGTGTCATTGCAGAGCGAGCCGTAGACTCCGTTATTGCAGGTCGTCACTTGCTCGCCGGTCACGCTCCACGTCGTCGGCCCCTTGTAGTCGAGCAGCTGGCCGGCGTCGGCGAACGCCGCAAAGCGCATGCCGAAGTCCTTCGGCGCAAACCACAGCGGCTGCTGGAACTCGAGCGTCGCGGCCCAATAGAGCGAGCCGCCGAGCGCGTCCTGGTTGGGGGACCCCAGATCGCGCGGACCGAAGCCCGCCGGCGCGAAGCCACGCACCATGTTCGGCCCGGCCTGGAAGTGGTCGAGCATGCGCAGATTCTGCCCGCCCCAGCCTGTCGCATAGCCACCCTGGAAGCGCAGCAGGCCGATGAGGTCGGGCAGCACCTCGTTGTAGAGCTTGAAGTCGCCGGTGGTCTTGATGAAGTTCACGTCGCCGCCGGCGCCTGCGATGTCCTGGTTGATGACGGCGAGGAAGCCGCTGGTCGGATTGCGGTTGTTGTCGAGCGTGTTGTAGGTGAAGCCATACCCGGGCATGGACACGAACACCGCGCCGGCGGCGAGTTCCTTGCGCACCGAGAGCGAGGCTTCGCCGTCCGCGTAACAGCCGCCGCCCGGCAACGCCGCCTCGGAGGTCGGATTAACCCCGGTCCCTCCGTTGATAAGCGCGTTGGGCGACAAGGTACAGTTGTTGAACTGCGTCGGCAGCTGGATCTCCTGCCGATAGGCGGTGTAGCGCACCTGCGTGCTGAGATAGTCGGTGATCGGGATGCCGAGCTTGATGTCGCCGCCGATGGTCGACGACGTGTACGACAGGTAGGTCGGGTCGGTCGTCTGCTTGGCGAACACGTCGAGGCCGAGCGCAAGACGCTCGCCCAGCAGGTAGGGCTCGATGTAGGACAGGTTGAAGCCGCGCGAGCGCGATCCGTACTGGATCGAGGCGCGCGCCACGTCGCCGGTGCCCAGCAGGTTGCGCTCGCCGATGCCGACTTCGCCGAGCACGCCGTCGGCGGTGGAATAACCGGCCGAGAACGAGAACTCGCCGGTCGACTGCTCCTCGACGTCGACGTTGATGATGACGCGATCGGGCGCCGAGCCCGGCTCGCTCGTGATCTTCACGGTCTTGAAGTAGTTGAGGTTCTTCAGCCGCCGCTCGGCGCGGTCGATGAGCGCGTGGTTGTAGGCGTCGCCTTCGACGATGTCGAACTCGCGCCGGATGACGTAGTCGCGCGTCTTGGTGTTGCCGCGGACATTGATGCGCTCGATGTAGGCATGCGGCCCCTCTTCGAGCGTGAAGACGATATTGACCAGCTTGTGCTCGAAGTCGCGATCGCCGCGCGGCTTGATGCTGGCGAACGGATAGCCGCGCTTGGCCACGTCGATCGTCAGGTCCTCGACGGTCCTCTGCACGAGGTCGGCGTTGTACACGTTGCCGGGCGCGACGCGCAGGATCGGGCGCAGGGTCTCGGGCCGCACCGCGTTCACGGTCGATTGGATGTCGACCGCGCCGATCTTGTACTGGTCGCCCTCGTCGACCGTGAAGGTGATGACGAAGCCCTTCCGGCCGGGATCGTACTCGGCAGTCGCCGACACGATGCGCACGTCGGCAAAGCCGTTGCGCAGATAGAACCGACGCAGCAGGTCGCGGTCGACCTCGATGCGGTCGGCGTCATAGATATCGTTGTTCTTGAGGAAGCTCCACCAGTGGCTGACGCCGGTCTTGACCACGTCGGCCAAGCGGTAGTCCGAGAAGTGCTTGTTGCCGATGAAGTTGATCGTCGCGACGCCCGTCTTCTCGCCCTCGGTGATCTCGAAGACGAGGTCGACGCGGTTGTTGGGCAGCTGGATGATCTTCGGATCGACGCGGACGTCGTAGCGTCCGCTGTGGTGATAGACGTCGATGATGCGCTCGACGTCCGCCTGCACGGTTGCGCGCGAGAAGGTGCCGCGCGCCTTCGACTGGATCTCGGCCGCGAGCTGCTCGTCCTTCGCCTTCTTGTTGCCCTCGAACGCGACCCGGTTGATGACCGGGTTCTCGATCACCGAGACGACGAACCGGCCGCCCTCCTGCCTGATCTTCACGTCCTGGAACAGCCCGGTCGCGTAAAGTGCCTTCAGACCGGCATCGACATGGGCTGCGTCGAGCCGCTCGTTCGGCCCGCCGCCGGCGCGGAAATAGGAGCGGATGGTCTCCGCCTCTACGCGCCTGTTACCCTCGACGACGATCTGGGAAACTGTCTGCGCACGCGCATAGTCCGCCGTGCCGATACTGACGGCCACCAGGCAGACAACAGCCCCGATGAGGACCCTGAGGGCGACGCCCAGTCCTCCGATTCCCCGCACGCAACGTCCCATGCGCTCCGCGGCCCCTATTCCCCAATTTCCCCGAGGAGCCCCCACCGACTCCTCACCACGTTTGTACAGGCTTCAGCCTCCTGCGCAAACGGAACTTGTCTCCTTCATTGTCCTTTTGGGCCAGGACGTTGCAGGCGCGTTACACCTACGACGCTCTGAAATGGAACAGATGGGCCAAGTCGTTCCCCACCGTAAAGATCATCAACATCACGATGATCGCCAACCCGATGCGGAACCCTACCTCCTGGACCCGTTCCGAGAGCGGCCGTCCCCGGACCGCCTCGATCCCGTAGAACAAAAGATGACCACCATCCAACAAAGGTATCGGGAACAGATTTAACAGCCCAATCGAGACAGAAATAAGCCCGGCCAAGCCCATGAGTGTGGCGAACCCAAGGGAGGCCGCCTCGCGCGCCATTTGCGCCATGCGCACCGGACCGCCCAGTTGATCGGACGAAGCCCGACCAATCGCCCACCGACCCAAATACCGGAACGTCTGTTCGACCACGAACCAAGTCTGCTTGACGGCGGCATTCACGGCGCCGACCGGCCCGTACTTGATGATCCGAACATTCTTCGTCGCCGATTCGGGCGGCTTGATACCCAGAAGCCCGCGGCGATAGACATTGCCGAAGCGATCCTTCTCGGTCGTCAGCTTGGGTGTCGCATGGAGGTTGACCTTGGCGCCCTCCCGCTCGACGAGAACCTCGAGCGGGTCGTCGGCGCTGAGCGAGACGATCTGCTGCATATCCTCGAAGCTCTCGATCGCGCGACCGTTTATCGACAGCACCAGATCTCCGGGCTTGAACCCGGCGGCTTCGGCAGCGCTGCCGGGGAGCAGCTCGCCCACGCGTGGCGCGATCTCTTCCTTGCCGTGAATCATAAAGAGCGTCGCGAAGATCGCGATCGCCAAGAGGAAATTCGCGATCGGCCCGGCCGCGACCACGGCCGCCCGAGCCCCAACGGACTTGTGGAAGAAGCTCACGCGCTTATCGTCGGGGCTCATCGCCGCGATGGCCTGCGTGTCCGGCACGCTGGCGGCATTGTCGTCGCCGAAGAACTTGACGTAGCCCCCGAGCGGAATGAGCGACACTTTCCAGCGGGTGCCGAGGCGATCCGTGAAGCCGACGAGTTCCGGACCGAAGCCGATCGAGAACGCCAGCACCTTGATCCCGCACCAGCGCGCAACCAGGAAATGGCCGAGCTCGTGCACGAAGATGATGATCGTCAGGATGAACAGGAAGGGGACGATCCAGGTGAGCAGGAAATGCGGCAACAGGCTGAATTGGTAGATCAAATTCCAACTCATCTGGACGACTCCTCCGCCTCGGCGGCTTGCCGCGGGCTAAAGTTAACGAATGGTTGACGCGGCTTAGGATGCCTTTAAGGCGATTTCGGGCACAAGGGCCCGCGCCAACGATCGCGCGTTATGGTCAATGGCGAGCGCGGCCTCGACGTCCGCAGGTTCCAGCAGCATGCCGCGGGCGGATGCGGCCTCGATCGTCGCCTCGACCAGCGCCGGAATGCCCGCAAAGCCGATGCGGCGGTCGAGGAACTCGCCGACCGCGATCTCATTTGCGGCATTGAGCACGGTCGGCGCCCCCGCCCCGGTTTCGAGCGCCAAACGGGCGAGCCGCAGCGCCGGAAAGCGCACCGGATCGGGGGCCTCGAAGGTCAGATTGGCGAGGCGGGCGAAATCGAGCCGCGTTGCTGCATCTATGCGGTCGGGCCAGGCGAGGCAATGGGCGATCGGCACCCGCATGTCGGTCGGGCCGATCTGCGCCACCATCGAGCCGTCGCGATATTCGACGAGGCCGTGCACGATCGATTGCGGGTGCACGAAAACGTCGATCTGGGCCGACGGCGCGTCGAACAGGTGGTGTGCCTCGATGATCTCGAGGCCCTTGTTCATCAGCGTCGCCGAATCGATCGTGACCTTCGGACCCATCGACCAGTTCGGGTGGCGCAGGGCCTGCTCGGGCGTGGCGGCGCGGATCGCCTCGGCGCTCCAGGTGCGGAACGGGCCGCCCGAGGCGGTGACGATGATGCGATAGACGTTCTCGCGCGCGCCGGCAGCGAGTGCCTGGAAGATCGCGTTGTGCTCGGAATCGACCGGCAGCACGGTCGCGCCGGCAGCGGCCGCGCGGCGCATGAACAGGTTGCCGGCGCACACCAGCGTTTCCTTGTTGGCGAGCGCGACGATCGCGCCGCGCTCGGCGGCCGCGAGCGTCGAGCGCAGTCCGGCGGCGCCCGTGATCGCGCCCATCACCCAGTCGGCGGGGCGCTGCGCCGCCTCGACCACCGCGTCGTCACCGGCGGCGGCCGCGATACCCGAGCCGGCGAGCGCCGACTTGAGCTCGCCGTAGCGGCTTTCGTCCGCGACCGCCGCAAAGCGGGCATTGAGCTCGCGCGCGAGCTGCGCCAAGGCGGTCGCGTTCTTCGCCGCCGTGACCGCCTCGACCCGGAAGCGGCCGCGATTGCGCCGGATCAGGTCGACTGTGCTCGCGCCGATCGAGCCGGTCGCGCCGAGAATCGTGATCGACCGCAGCGAAGGCGCGGACGAGCGCTCCGAACGGGTCAGCGGTACGGCGCTCGTCATCGCATCACCAGAAATCTCTCTCACCACACCAAGAGGCCGCGCGCCGGCGCATCCATGCCGCCGCGCGCAATGCCGATGATCGCCGCAAGCGCCGCCGCCGCCAGGAACCCGTCGAGCCGGTCCATGATGCCGCCATGGCCCGGAATGATATGGCTCGCATCCTTGACGCCGAACCGCCGCTTGAACGCCGATTCGAACAGATCCCCGGCCTGCGACGCCACGGAGAGTAGCAAAGCAAGCCCCGCAACGGCGAGCGAATTTGCGATCTGGGTAAAATGGACGACCGCCAGCGCCGCCGCGATTCCGCCGGCCGCGCCCCCGATCGCCCCCGACCAGGTCTTGTTCGGGCTCACGCGCCGCCACAGCTTCGGGCCGCCGACCAGCCGTCCGACGAAATAGGCCAAAATGTCGGTCGCCCAGGTGACCGCGAACAGAAAGATGATGGCGACGAACCCGTAACGGGCGTCCGCTCGGAGCAGGATGCAGGCTACCGGCAACGCTCCCGCATAGACGATGCCGCCCGCCACCCAGAGCGGGCGCTGCCCGGTGCGCGCCGCCAGCCACTCGACGGCCGCGCCATAAAGAAGGATCACCACCGCGGCGCCGCCGAAGCCGACCATCGCGGCGATGGCGGCGGCCACGACCACGCATTCGCCGAGGCCGACCGAGCCGCCGCGATCCGCCACGACGCGGCGCCATTCCCACACGATGCCGCCGGCCGCGAGCGTCCAGAATGCGAAGAAGGCCCAGCCGCCGAGCCACGTGACGCCGAGCGCGAGCGGCGCCAGGACTGCGGCCGATACGATGCGGAGAATGAGCTCGCGGCGCGCGCCGTCACCCGCCGTGGGGGTCGCTGGTTGTGGATCGTCCACGACGCCGCGTCACGATCCGGTGCGCGCCACGAGACCGCCGAAACGGCGTTCGCGGCGATGGAATTCGAGGATCGCGTCCTCGAGCGCACGCCGGTCGAACTCGGGCCAGTAGATCGGCAGGAAAACCAGCTCGCTATAGGCGGCCTGCCACATCAAAAAGTTCGACAGGCGCTGCTCGCCGCTGGTGCGGATGATCAGATCGGGGTCCGGCACGTCGGACGCGTCGAGAAAGCCGCCGAGAGCCTCGGCGGTGATCGCCTCGGGTTTGAGCCGACCGGCCAACACCTCGGCGGCGGCGCGGCGGGCTGCGCGTGCGATCTCCTGCCGGGCGCCGTAGTTGAAAGCGACCACCAGCGTGAGGCCGGTGTTCTGGCGCGTGAGCTCCTCGGCCTCCTGCAGCAGGCGGCCGATCTCCGGATCGAGGTCGTCGCGCTCGCCGATGATGCGCACGCGCACATTGCTCTTGTGCAGGTCGGCGAGGTCATTGCGTACGAAGCGGCGCAACAGGCCCATGAGCTCACGCACCTCGGCGGGCGGGCGCGACCAGTTCTCCGAGCTGAACGAGAAGATGGTGAGATAGTCGATGCCGAGATCGCCGGCCGCGCGCACGGTGCGGCGCAGCGCCTCGACGCCGCGCCGATGGCCTTCGACGCGCGGCAAGCCGCGCTGCGCCGCCCAGCGGCCGTTGCCATCCATGATGATGGCGACATGTCGCGGCGCGCCGAAGCCATCGCTGAGTTTCGGCGCCGCCTCGGTGTCGGGCATCTCGTCCTGCCTTGCCTCGCGCGCCCTTGTACTCCGCGCGGGCGGTGGAGTTGCGGGTTGCGGCGGCGAACCGTTTCGCCGCCGGTAGTCTGGGGTTATCCCGGCAATTCGCCGACGAGGATATCCGCCAGTGCATCCATCTGGAACGTGTCCGGTATTCGCAGACACCTCCTAGACGGTCATGATTTCTTTTTCCTTGTGCGCGAGCGCCTGGTCGATCTCGGCCACCATGGCGTCGGTCGCCTTCTGCACGTCGGCCGACTGGCGCTTGCCGTCGTCCTCGCTGATCTTGTGCTCCTTTTCCATCTTCTTGAGCACGTCGAGGCCGTCGCGCCGCACGTGGCGTACCGCGACCTTCGCGGCCTCGGCATATTTATGCGCGACCTTCACGAGTTCCTTGCGGCGTTCCTCGTTGAGCTCGGGAATGCGCAGGCGGATCACCTGGCCTTCGGTCGCGGGCGTGAGCCCGAGATTGGCCGCCGTGATCGCCTTCTCGACCGCGTGCACCATCGAGCGGTCCCAGACCTGCACCGAAATCAGGCGCGGCTCGGGCACGCTTACGGTCGCAAGCTGGTTGAGCGGCATGTGGCTGCCATAGGCGTCCGCCTGCACGTGATCGAGCAGGTGCGGCGAGGCGCGGCCGGTGCGCAGGCCGCCCAGCTCCTGCTTGAGAACGCCCATCGCGCCCTGCATGCGGCGCTTGAGCTCGTTGATATCGAATGTCGCGGCCGCCATGAGCGCCCTCCTCGGATAGCTGCGGCGAGCCCTTGCGCGTCTCGCGCGCCAGGCTCAGCCGCCGACGATTGTCGATCGTCCTTTTCCGCGCAGCACCGCTTCGATCGCGCCGCGCCCGGCGATCGAGAACACAATGATAGGTATACGGTTTTCGCGGGCAAGCGCAAAGGCGGCGGCATCCATGACCTTGAGGTCGCGCTGGATCGCCTCCGCGTGGGTGAGACGCTCGAAGCGCGTCGCCTTGGGATCACGCTTGGGGTCGGCGCTGTAGACGCCGTCCACATTGGTCGCCTTGAGCACCGCCTGCGCATCGATCTCGGCGGCGCGCAGCACCGCGGTGGTGTCGGTGGTAAAGAAGGGATTGCCGATGCCGCCCGCGAAGATCACGATCCTGCCGTCGGCGAGGTGACGCAGCGCGCGCCGCCGCTCGAAAGTCTCGCATACCTGCGGCATGGCGAGCGCCGACATGGTGCGGGCCGTCGCGCCGGCCCGCTCGAGCGCGGCCTCGAGCACCAGCGCGTTCATCACGGTCGCCAGCATGCCCATGGCGTCGCCGGTCGCCCGCGATACGCCCTTTTGCGAGATCTCGACGCCGCGCAGGATGTTGCCGCCGCCGACCACAACGCCGAGGGTCACGCCGAGCGCGCGCGCCGCCACGAGGTCGGCGGCGTACTGGTCGATCGTCGGCTGATGAACCCCGAACGGCTCGGCGCCGCTCAGCGCCTCGCCCGAGAGCTTGAGCACCACACGTCGATAGGTCGGCTCGGGCTTGGCGTCGGGCATGGCGCGTCCGTCAGGCGTTCTCCGCGTCCTGCTTCTCGACGCCCTCGCCCACCGCGAAGCGCTGGAAGCCGGTCACCTTGATCGGCCCGCCGACCTTGCCTTCGGCCTCTTTCAATGCCTGCGCCACGGTCTTCTTGTCGTCGTGAACATAGGGCTGCTCGAGCAGGCAGACCTCCTTGTAGAAGGTCTTGAGTCCCGACTCGACGATCTTGGCGATCACATTATCGGGTTTGCCCTGCTGGCGGAACTTGTCGGCGAGCACTTCCTTCTCGCGCGCGACCACGGCCGGATCGAGCCCGGACGCATCGACCGCCTGCGGATTGGATGCCGCGATGTGCATGGCGACGAGGCGGCCGAGCGGGACGAGCTCGTCGGCCTTGCCGCTGCTCTCCAGCCCGACGATCACGCCGATCTTGCCGAGGCCGTCGGTGACCGAGTTGTGCACGTAGCTGCCGACCGCGCCCTGGCCGACGTTGAGCGCGCCGGCGCGGCGCAGCGTCATGTTCTCGCCGATGGTCGCGACCGCGTCGGCGAGCGCATGCTCGACCGTCACGCTGCCGGCCTTGGCGGCCTTGATCTTGTCGACGTCGGCGCCGACGTCGAGCGCAACCTGCGCGATCATCTGCACCAGGCCCTGGAACATGTCGTTGCGGGCGACGAAATCGGTCTCCGAGTTGACCTCGACCAGCACGCCCTTCGGGCCCGCGACCCGCACCGCGATCAGACCCTCGGCGGCGACGCGGCCGGCCTTCTTGGCCGCCTTCGCGAGGCCCTTCTTGCGCAGCCAGTCGACCGCGGCCTCCATGTCGCCCTGCGTCTCGCCGAGCGCCGCCTTGCAGTCCATCATGCCGGCGCCGGTCTTCTCGCGCAGGTCCTTGACCATCGAAGCGCTGATGTTGGCCATCGCTTTCAATCCTCGAACATATTCTTGCAGCAGCCCGCGGCCGGCGCGCCGCCGGCCGCGTTACACGCCTGAAACGAAAACGCCGAACCTATTCGGCTTCGGCCGTGAGCGCCTTTGCCTGCGCGATCCAGCCGTCGACGCGGCCCGGCAATCCCATCTCCTCGCCGACATTGTGCGCCGCCTCGGCATTGAGGCCGGCGATCTGCCAGTAATGGAAGATGCCGAGATCGTTGAGCTTCTTCTCGATCGCGGGCGACACGCCGGGGAGCTTGGCGAGGTCGTCGGCGACGCCGCGCGGACCCGACAGCGCCTCGAAGCCGAGCGACTTCTCGGCTGGACGCACATCCTCGACGACAGGCTCGGCAGCGGCACCAACGTCGACGCCCATCTCGCCCTGCGCGCGGCCGATGCCATCGATCGCGGCCTTGGAGATGAGGTCGCAGTAGAGCGTGATGGCGCGGCCGGCGTCGTCGTTGCCCGGGACCACATAGGTGATGCCGTCGGGATTGCAATTGGTGTCGACCACGGCGGCGACCGGAATATTGAGGCGGCGCGCTTCCTTGATCGCGATGTCCTCCTTGTTCGTGTCGATCACGAACAGGAGGTCGGGCAGGCCGCCCATGTCCTTGATGCCGCCGAGCGAGCGATTGAGCTTGTCGCGCTCGCGCGTGAGCGTCAGGCGCTCCTTCTTGGTATAGCCATGCGCCGATTCGCCGGAGGAGAGCATCTCGTCGAGCTTGCGCAGCCGCTTGATCGACTCGGAGATCGTCTTCCAGTTGGTCAGCGTGCCGCCGAGCCAGCGCGAATTGACGAAATACTGCGCCGACTTCTTCGCCGCTTCCGCGACCGCGTCCTGCGCCTGGCGCTTGGTGCCGACGAACAGGATGCGGCCGCCCTTGGCGACCGTGTCGCTCACCGCCTCGAGCGCGCGGTGCAGCATCGGCACCGTCTGGGCGAGGTCGATGATGTGGATGTTGTTGCGGCTGCCGAAGATGTACGAGCCCATCTTCGGATTCCAGCGGTGGGACTGATGGCCGAAATGCACGCCAGCTTCGAGCAGCTGGCGCATCGAATAGTCAGGAAGCGCCATTTTGGTTCTCCGGTTGTCCTCCGCGGATTTGTGAGCGTTGACAAGGCCTTGCGGCCGGCCAACGCCACCGGACGGCTGTTTCTGAGCCAGAATCCGCGTGTGAGATGGGCGGGTATATAGCGGCCGTGTCGATTTGGCGCAAGGCAAAGGCGGCAACCCGTAGCCGGATGAGGCGTACGCGATATCCGGGCCGGCGCCGACCCGCATGTCGACGGGCTCATGCGGGCTACAGCCCTACGTCACCGCATTCGCGTCGTTGAGGCTGTCGAGCAGCGCCGCGCGGCGCATGTAGGCCTTCGACGCCACCGGATCGTCGGCGACGCGGCCCAGCTCGGCGAACTTGGCGGCGCGCGCCGCCAGATCGCGCTCCTCCATCAGCTTCTTGTTCGCGATGGTCTGCGCCTGCACGTATTTCACCGCCGCGTGGCGGCGCTGGCGGCTGTAGAGATCGAGCAAGGCCTCGTCCGCCTCGCCGTGGATCACCCGCGCGAGCTTGCCGGCGAGGTTGATGCCGTCATGGATGCCGCCGTTCATGCCCATGCCGCCGATCGGGTTGTTGACATGCGCGCTGTCGCCCGCGAGCAGCACGCGGCCCTTGCGGAAAGTCGCCGCGACCCGCTGGCTCACCGGATAGACGTTCACATATTCGACGTGGTAGCGGCCGCTCTTCGGGAAGAACTTCTGCAGCCGCGCCTCGAGGCGGTCGGGCGACAGCGCGACCTCGTCGGGCTCGTCGTTCGCCACCGGAAAGATCGCGCGCCACAGCCCGGGCGGCCGCTTGCCGCGCACCTTGAACAGGTTGGCCCACTCGTCCGGATCGGAAAAATAGTTGCGCAGCACGAGGTCGCGATTGACGGTGGCGAAGTCGAAGCTCGTCGCGATCTTGATGAAGCGCTCCGGGTACGTGAACCCCTCGAACTCGATGCCGGCGAGCTTGCGGATCGTGCTGCGCCCGCCGTCGCAGCCGATCACGTAAGCTGCCGAGAGACGCCCCTCGCCGTCGGGCGACGCGTAGGTGATCTCGACACCGTCCGCGGTCTCCGCGAGGCCGGTCACGCTGTGCGAGAAGCGCACGTCGAAATCGGCCGCGTTGGCGTACTCGGCCGCGATCGACGCGGTGAGCTTGTACTGCTCGTACTGCAGCACATAGGGAAACTTGAACTCGTCGCGCATGCGGTCGAGGTCGAACTCGGCCACCACCGAGCGACCGACGCGGTCGTGGAAGCGATAGGTGGTCGACACGAGGCCGAGCGGCAGGATCTTCTCGGTCACGCCGAGCGCGTCGAGCATCTCGAGGGTCGGCGGATGGATGGTGGCGGCGCGCTGGTCCTCGACCGGCGCCGGCTCCTGCTCGAACACGGTCACCGGCACGCCGGCCTTGTTCAGCGCGAGCGCGCACACCATGCCGACCGGCCCGGCCCCGACGATGACGACGCGATTTTTCTCGGTGTTCGACATTTCGTTTGGTCGACTTCTTCCACTATTCCGGATTCAGTTATTCCGGCTTCAATCCCAGATCGCGCACCGTGTCGCGCCACAACGCCGTGTCGTCGGCGATGATCTTGGCGAACTGCGCCGGCGTGCTGACGATCGGCTCGGCGCCGAGCCGATCGATGCGCTCGATGAAATCCGGGTTCTTCTCGGCCGCCATGATCACGCCCGACAGCGCGTCGATCACCTCTTGCGGCACTTTCGCGGGCGCGACAAGGCCGTTGATCGTGATCACCGGCGGGCTCTTCAGCGTTTCCAGGATGGTGGGCACGCCTGGAAGCTGCTTCGAGCGCGTCGTGCCGGTGACGGCGAGCGGCTTCATCTTGCCGGAATTGAGATAGGGCTTCACCTCGACGGGCGAGGCCGACAGCATCATGATCTGGCCGCCGAGCAGGTCGGTGAAGGCCTGGCCCACGCCCTTGTAGGGCACGTGGATCATGTCGAGGCCGGCGCTCTTGAGAAAGATCGCCGACGAGACGTGCGTCATGCTGCCGGGGCCGGCCGATCCGAACGGAATGGTGCCGGGCCGCGCCTTCACGTAGGCGATGAACTCCGCCAGGTTGCTGGCCGGAACATTGGCGCCGACCGCGATCACGAACGGGCTCGCCGCGACGGCGGCGACCGGCTTGAAGTCGCGCACGGGGTCGAAGTTCACACGGTGGGTGAACGGCGCCATGGTGATCTGGAAGACCGGCGTGAACAGCAGCGTGTAGCCGTCGGGCTTCGCGCGCAGCACGTGGTCGGCGGCGAGCACACCGGCGCCGCCCGGCAGGTTCTCGACGATGAACGGCGCCTTCAACGCGGTCTGCAGGCGCTCGGCGGTCGCGCGCGCGAGCACGTCGGTGATGCCGCCCGCCGTGAACGGCACCACGAGGGTAACGGGCCGCTCCGGCCACGCGGCCTGCGCGGTCCCGGCCCAGGCGAGCGCGCTCGTGACGGCAGCGCATCGGGCAAGGAAGCGGATCGCGAGCGATACCCGCCTCACAGGCTGCGCCAATACATTCAGCGAGGCCATTGAAGTCCTTGGATCATTCCGGCTAGGTTCGTTCTGCCAAAACGGTGCCGGAGTTCGTTCTGCCAAAACGGTGCCTGAGTTTGTTCTGCCAAAACGGCGCCTGAGTTTGTTCTGCCAAAACGGTGCCTGAGTTTGTTCTGCCAAAACGGATACGCGACTGGTGGTATAATACAACCTCAGAACGCCGCTTCAGACATCCCAGGCTCACGCCGCCTTCGGCGAGGGGGCCACGTCCTTCACGGCGCCCTTCCAGCCGCTTTCGGTCACGTCGAAGATGATGCCCTCCGGCGTCTTGTACTTGACCTCGTAGTAGACGTTCGGATTGGTCTCCTTGCGGCCCGTCACGTAGCTGCCGCCCGCGGCCGTGATCGACTTGTCGATCTGCTCGACGCTGTCGACCCACATGCCGAAATGGATGAGGCCGGTGACGCCCTTCTGGTTCTCGAAGCCGGCGATCGGCTCGTCGCCGAAATTGAGCAGCGCGACGTTCATGGTGCCGTCGGTCATGTAGACGCCGCGCTGCGCGTTGCCGGCGCGCGTCATGCCGAACGCCTGCTCGAAGAATTTTGCGGCGGCCTCGGGGTCGCGGACCGATATCGCGATGTGGCGCAGCTTGTTGGCCATGGCGGCCTCCCTTCGTGTTGGCAGCCTATATGAGCCACCGTTGACCGGATGGTCAATCGCTCGGGGCGCAGGCTGGAACTGCGCCGGACGCCGACGTATCGTGCGTCAACGTCTTCCCATACGGCGGGGTGCATGCGCACGCAGGTCGCCATCATCGGCGCGGGGCCCGCGGGCCTGTTTCTCTCGCACCTCCTCTATCGCGACGGCATCGACTGCGTCGTGCTGGAGGCGAGGAGCCGCGCGCATATCGAGGGCCGCGTGCGCGCCGGCGTGCTCGAGCAGGGCACCGTCGACCTGATGCGCGAACTCGGACTCGATGCGCGGCTGCGGCGCGAATGCATGGTCGACGCGGCGCTCGACATCCGCTTCGCCGGCGGCCTCATCCATCTCGACCTGCCGGGACTGACCGGCGGCAAGGTCGCGACCATCTACGGCCAGCAGGAGGTCGTGAAGGATCTGGTCGCGGCGCGGCTCGCCGACGGCGCGCCGCTGCCCTTCGAGGCCGAGGTGATCGCGCTCGACGGCATCACCGGGACGACGCCGACGGTGCGCTATCGCGCGAACGGCGCGGAGGCGACGCTCGCCTGCGACATCATTGCGGGCTGCGACGGCTTTCACGGCGTCTGCCGCGAGGCCATTCCGGCCGACGCGCTCACGGTCTACGACCGCATCTTCCCGTTCGGCTGGCTCGGCATCCTTTCCGAGTCGCCGCCGATCCGCGAGATGACCTACATCAACCACGCGCGCGGCTTCGGCCTGTGCAGCCGGCGCTCGCCGCGCGTCTCGCGCCACTACGTGCAGGTCGCGGCCGACGAGAGCCCCGACGCCTGGCCGGACGCGCGCTTCTGGGACGAGCTGAGAGTTCGCCTCGGCGCCGGCGCCGACGAGCTCGTGACCGGCCGCATTTTCCAGAAGGGCGTGACCCCGGTGCGCTCCTTCGTCGCCGCGCCGATGCGGCACGGCAGGCTCTTCCTCGCCGGAGATGCCGCCCACATCGTGCCGCCGACCGGCGCCAAGGGGCTCAACCTCGCGGTCGCCGACGTGCGCGTGCTCGCGCGCGCGCTCGCCGAGTTCTTCCGCACCGGCAACACCGAGCGGCTCGAGCGCTATTCCGACACCTGCCTCAAGCGCGTGTGGAAGACGGTGCGCTACTCGACCTACATGACCAGCCTGCTGCACCGCTTCGAGGCCGCGACGCCGTTCGAGCGGCAGCTCCAGCAGGCCGAGCTCGCCTATGTGGCCGGCTCGCGCGCCGGCCAGACGATGGTGGCGGAGAATTACGTGGGGCTGCCGTTCGAGGAGGAGTAGGGTCCGCGACAAATACTCCCGTCATCGCCCGCGAAAGCGGGGGTCGCCCGCTTTCGCGGGCGATGACACCGCGCGTGTTTGGCGCAATGACGGCTAAACCGCCTGCACCTCGATCACGCCCGGCACGGCCTTGATCGCGCCGGCGATCTGCGGCGAGACCTTGTAGCGGCCGGGGAGCTTGAGCTCGACCTCGGCGCCGGCGCGGAGCAGCGCGACGATCGAGACCTCGCCGTCGCCCTTCGCGTCGAGGCGGCGCGACACCGCCTCGAGCGGGGCGTCGTCGCGCACGAAAACGCGCAGGCCCTTCTGCAGCTTCTCGGCGGCCTTGTCGAGCGGCTCGGCCGACTGGATGCGCACGCGCACGTCGTCGCCCTGCGCCTCGGCGGAGAGGAAGAGCAGCACGGCGGCGCCGGGCTCGAGCAGGTCGCGATACTGATCGAGCCCCTCCTGGAAGATGATCGCCTCGTACTGGCCGGACGGATCGGACAGCCCGAAGATGCCCATCTTGCTGCCCGACTTGGTGCGCCGCTCCATGCGCGACACCACGGTCGCGGCGACACGGCCCGCCGTCGCGCCCGCCTTCACGGCGCGCACGAGCTCGGTCCACGACTGGACGCGCAGGCCTTTCAGCAGCGCCGCGTAGTCGTCGAGCGGATGGCCGGTGAGAAAGAAGCCGATCGCGTCGTATTCCTTCTGCATGCGCTCGGCCGGCAGCCAGGCGGCCGCCGCCGGGATCGGCAGCGTCTCGCGCACCGCCCCGCCGCCGAACATGTCGACCTGGCCGGACTCGGCGCTCTGGTGCGCGCGTTGCGCGGACGCCAGCACGACGTCGACGGCGGCGGCGGCCCGCGCGCGCTCGCGCTCGATGCAGTCGAAGGCGCCGGACGCCGCGAGGCTCTCCAGCACGCGCTTGTTGACGGCGCGCGGATTGATGCGGCCCGCGAAATCGGCGAGGTCCGTGAAGGGGCGGTCGCCGCGCGCCGCGACGATGGCCTCGACCGCCGCGCGTCCGACCCCTTTGAGCGCGGAGAGCGCGTAGTAGATGGTGTTGCCCTTGACGTCGAACTCGACGCCGGAGCGGTTGACCGAGGGCGGCTCGACCTTGATGCCGAGCCGCACCGCCTCGGCGCGGAATTCGGCGAGCTTGTCGGTTGAGCCCATGGAGAGCGTCATCGAGGCCGCCAGGAACTCGACCGGGTAGTACGTCTTGAGATAGGCGGTCTGATAGGCGACGAGCGCGTAGGCGGCGGCGTGGCTCTTGTTGAAGCCGTAGTCGGCGAAGCGTTCGAGCAGTTCGAAGATGGTCTCGGCCTGGCCCTTGTCGAGGCCACGCTCGACCGCGCCGGAGACGAAGCGCTCGCGCTGCGCCTGCATCTCCTTGCGGATCTTCTTGCCCATGGCGCGGCGCAGGAGATCGGCTTCGCCCAGCGAGTAGCCCGCCAGCACCTGGGCGGCCTGCATCACCTGCTCCTGGTAGACGATGACGCCGTAGCTCTCGCGCAGCACCGGCTCAAGCTTGGGATGGATGTAGTCGGGCTGCTCGGTGCCGTGCTTGCGGGCGCAGAAGGTCGGGATGTTGGCCATCGGGCCCGGCCGATAGAGCGCGTTGAGCGCGACGATGTCCTCGAAGCGGTCGGGCCGGGCGTCGAGCAGCGCCCGCCGCATGCCCTGACTTTCAAACTGGAAGATGCCCACCATTTCGGCCCGCGCAAACAGCTCGTAGGTCTTCTTGTCGTCGAGCGGAATGGCGGCGAGGTCGATGTCGATGCCGCGCTGGCGGATGAGCCGTAGCGCGGTGGCGAGCACCGTCAGAGTAGTGAGGCCGAGGAAGTCGAATTTGACCAGCCCGGCCTGCTCGACCCATTTCATGTTGAACTGGGTCACCGGCATGTCGGACTTCGGATCGCGGTAGAGCGGCACGAGCTCCTCGAGCGGCCGGTCGCCGATCACGATGCCGGCGGCGTGCGTCGAGGCATGCCGGTTGAGGCCCTCGAGCTTCTGCGCGATCGCGAACGCGCGCGCCACCACCGGCTCGGCGTCGCGCATGGCCTGCAACCGCGGCTCGTCGTGGATGGCGCGCGACAGCGTCACCGGCGCCGCCGGGTTCTGCGGCACGAGCTTGCACAGCTTGTCCACCTGGCCGTAGGGCATCTCGAGCACGCGCCCGACGTCGCGCAGCACGCCGCGCGCCTGCAGGGTGCCGAAGGTGATGATCTGCGCCACCCGGTCGCGGCCGTAGCGCTCCTGCACGTAGCGGATCACCTCGTCGCGGCGGTCCTGGCAGAAGTCGATGTCGAAGTCGGGCATCGACACGCGCTCGGGATTGAGGAAGCGCTCGAACAGGAGCCCGAAGCGGATCGGATCGAGGTCCGTGATGGTGAGCGCGTAGGCGACGAGCGAGCCCGCGCCCGAACCGCGGCCGGGGCCGACCGGAATCCCCTGCGATTTCGCCCACTGGATGAAGTCCGACACGATCAGGAAGTAGCCCGGATACTTCATTCCCTCGATGACCGAGAGCTCGAAGGCGAGCCGCTCGCGATATTCCTCTTGCGTGCGCCCGGGCGCGACGCCGCGCATCTTGAGCCGAAGCTCGAGGCCGTCCTCGGCGCGGCGCTTGAGGTCGCCCGCCTCGTCGACCATCCAGGCGTCTTTCTCGGTGGTGAACTGCGGCAGGATCGGCTTGCGGGTCGAGGGGCGGAAGGCGCAACGCTCGGCGATCTCGACCGAGGTGGCGAGCGCCTCGGGCAGGTCGGCAAAGAGCTTGATCATCTCGGCCCGCGTCTTGAAGCGGTGCTCGGCCGTGAGATGCGGGCGATCGGCCTCGGCGACGAGGCGGCCTGCCGCGATGCAGATCAGCGCGTCATGCGCCTCGTAATCCTCGGCGGTCGCAAACAGCGGCTCGTTCGCGGCGACGAGCGGCAGCCCCTTCGCATAGGCGAATTCGACGAGGGCGCGCTCGACGGCGCGCTCCTGCGCGGCGCCGTGGCGCTGCAGCTCGACATAGAGGCGGTCGGCGAAGAGGCGCGCCAGCGTCTCGCCGCGCGCGGTCGCGAGCGGCGGCTGGCCGGCCGCGATCGCCTGGTCGAGCGGCCCGCCCGGACCGCCGGTGAGCGCGATCAGGCCGTCGGTCGCGTCCGCGAGCCAGTCGAGCCTCACATGCGCGGGCTCGGTGCCGGTATGGCCGAGAAACGCGCGTGCATTGAGCCGCATCAGGTTGCGGTAGCCCTCCTCACGCGCCGCGAGCAGCACGATGCGCGGCAGATCCCGCGAATGGATCGCGCCGGGCGGACGCGGCCCATGATCGCTGTCGCCGAAATCGACCGCGAGCGCGCAGCCGATGATCGGCTGGATGCCGCTGTCGGCCATCTTGGCGGAGAACTCGAGCGCGCCGAACATGTTGTCGGTGTCGGTGAGCGCGAGCGCCGGCTGCCGGTCGGCCTTGGCGAGCTCGGCGAGCCGCGCGATCGTCAGCGCGCCCTCGAGCAGCGAATAGGACGAGTGGACGTGCAGATGCACGAAACCGGGGGCGGCGGTCGTCTTGATGGCTTTGCTCACGGCGGTCACGGGCGGTTTTTGACAACGATGCGGGCGCGAATCCCCGCCTCCCGACAGTGAGCAGGCCCCCGGCGTGCTGTCCACCACGCCGCGCGCCCGCGGGCGGGCGCTGCACAGCTTGCGCACATTTTCCGGTTCCGGGCCCCTGCGCTCCGACCAGTTCCCGGCGGCACGCCCTCCCCGGCAATGCCGCCGGAACAGGAGCCAAAAGTCGAAACCTCAGAAATTCGAAAAGACTTGCGCCCACACCGCGATCATGCCGACGAACAGCGAAATCGACGCCAGCGCGGCAGCTTCCTCGACAACGGCCCGGAACATGACAACCTCCCCTGGATGGAACGAAAGAGGAACATTGTTTCTGGTTTGTTCTAGGAAGTCAAGCGCCGATTTTTGCCCGCAAAAAAAGTCCCGCGGGTTGGCCTGCCCGCGGGACTTCAGTCGGGACGCGTGCCAGGAGATCACGGGCCCGCATTGGCAAGCTTTTGATCGCCGAGCACCTTGGGAGCTGCCCCCCCAACGCGTTCACGACCGGCCATGTCGGCGACCTGATGTGTCGCCGTAGACGCGCCGGCATTCTTACCCGATCTCTCCTGCCCGCCGCTTAAGCGGCGAGGGACGTTTCGCGGTGAATTTGAATGAAAATGCCGGGAGGACCGACCGCAGCCGTTGCGTGCGCCGGACCGGTGCCCGGAAATCCCGACGTGGCCGCACCGGCCGGGAGCCAACACCCGCGTGGAGTGTTGAATATGCGGTGCCGGCATGGTGTTCATGCGAGCGGACGAACCCGGGAGATTATGATGCGCGCAATCATGCTGATCGCCCTCACGGCCCTTTCGCTCGCCGCCCTCGCGTGTCCGAGCATCGCGCAATCCGCCTATGACTATCCCTGGTGTGCCCTGCGCGGTGACCGCGGCGGCGGCCAATCGTGCTATTTCTCGAGCTACCATCAGTGCATACAGTCGCTGCGCGGCATCGGCGGCAACTGCATCCGCAATCCGGGTTACCGCGGCGGCCCGCCGCTCGAGCGCCGGCGCTATCGCGACTATTGAGCATCGGCTTTTCCGGCAGACGTTCCTGCTGCTCGGGGTCATTGTCTGCCGACATCAGCGCCTTGCGTGCTCACGCAATCGTGTGCGCCGGATGACAGGGTGGCAGCCGAATGAGGCCGCCGCGCGCGGTGTTGATCGAGCAGGAGACCGCCCGGAGATCGCCCGATGCGCCTCGTCCAGTGCACGCTCGCCACTGCGCTCATCGCCGCCACATCGGCGAGCCGTGCCCAGTCGGCTTACGACTATCCGTGGTGCGCGCTCTATGCGAGGAGCACCAGCGCCACGAGCTGCTACTACATGACCCGAGAGCAATGCATGGAGACGCTGAGCGGGATCGGCGGCACCTGTATTGCGAGCCCGTATTATCGCGGTCCGCCGCCGCCGCGGCGCCGCCGGGCGCCGGACCGCGACTAGCGCATATCCCGGCGAAACATGCCCTCGGACCTGATCCGAGGGTGGCCGCCGGTTCGCCGACCAGGATATGCGCCATAGCAAGGAAAGCAGAGCGCATTTCGGTTCCGGAGGAACGAAATGCGCTCCAGGAGGGCTTCAATGATTTACCGGCATCTTCTGCGGCGAGACGTGAAGGCGCTCACGGTGGTCGCCACCCTCCTCGCCGCAATGTTCGCGACCGCCTCGCCGGCGCGCGCCGCCGATTATCCGTGGTGCTACGTCGACCAGACCATGAGCGGCGCGACCTACTGCGCGTTCGCGACCCTCGCGCAGTGCCGCGAGAACGCCGGCGGCAATGGCGGCTTCTGCATCCAGAATCCCGACTATCGCGGTGCGTCCGGCCAGAGCGCGCGGCGCAGCCCAAGGCGGTAGACCAGCCCCGCCGGCTTGGCCGTAGCCACTGCGCCGGCACATGGGTTAGAACGGCGGGGCACACGCCCTTTCCCCCTTTGCCGGTTCAACCATGCAACAGCACAATCCCGAGCAAGCCGCTGCGCTGCGCCTCGCCACCACGACCCACGACTTCCAGACCCTGCACGAGATCGTCGCCAAGGCGCGCCAGAACCTCAACCAGAACGACTGGGACTACATCGTCGGCGCCGCCGAGACCGAGACGACGATGCGGCGCAACCGACTCGCGATCGACTCGCTCGGCTTCCGCCCGCGAATCTTGCGCGACGTGAGCAAGATCGATCCTTCCGTCGAGGTGCTCGGCCGCAAGATCCGTATCCCGGTGTTCTTCGCGCCGGTCGGCTCGCTCGAATGCTTCCACCCGGAGGCGGCCGCCGACGTGGTGCGCGGCGCCGGCGCCTTCGGGGCCGGGCACATGCTGAGCTCGGTGTGCGAGCCGGGCCTCGAGAAGGTCGCCCAAGCCGCGCCCGACGCCCTGCGCTTCTACCAGCTCTATGTGCGCGGCGATGCCGCCTGGGTCGACGACTACGTGCGGCGGGCGATCGACAACGGTTATGCGGCCTTCTGCCTGACCGTCGACACCGCGATCTACAGCCGGCGCGAGCGCGACATCGCCAAGCGCCACATCGTGCGCGGCCGGCGCAAGGCCTCGGGCCGCGAGTACCAAGCGGCGCTCGACTGGCGCACCGTCGAGCGCATCAAGAAGAACTTCAAGATTCCGCTCGCCGTCAAGGGCATCGCGACCGCCGAGGACGCCAGGATCGCGGTCGAGCACGGCGTCGACTACGTCTACGTGTCCAACCACGGCGGGCGCCAGCTCGACCACGGCCGCGGCTCGATGGACGTGCTCCCCGAGGTGGTCGCGGCCGTCGCCGGCAAGGCCAAGGTCATGATCGACGGCGGCTTCGTGCGCGGCACCGACATCGTCAAGGCGATCGCGGCGGGCGCGCACCTGGTCGGGCTCGGGCGCCTGCAGTGCTACGCGCTGGGCGCCGGCGGCGCCGAGGCCGTCGCGCGCCTCCTCGAGCTCCTCGAAGACGAGGTGCAGCGCTGTCTCGGCCTGCTCGGGGTGACGAAGTTCGCCGAGCTCGACAAGAGCTACCTGCACGCCGCCCCCGCGGTGGCGCAGCCGCACGTGTTCAGCGGCTTCCCGCTGATGAAGATCGAGGATTGGCGGTATTGATTTTTCCCGTCATGCCCGGCCCTTGTGCCGGGCATCCACGTCTTTCTTCACGGCGAAGACGTGGATGGCCGGGACAAGCCCGGCCATGACGGCGCGAGAACGAAATTCTCGGCGCCCCCCTACCCCAGCTCGACGACCTTCCCGTCGCGCAGCGTGACGCGGCGGTCCATGCGCGACGCGATGTCCATGTTGTGGGTCGCGATCACGGCCGCGAGGCCGGAGGCGCGCACCAGCTGGGTGAGCGAGCCGAACACGTGCTCGGAGGTCTTCGGGTCGAGATTGCCGGTCGGCTCGTCGGCGAGCAGCACTTTCGGCGCATTGGCGACCGCGCGCGCGATCGCGACGCGCTGCTGCTCGCCGCCGGACAGCTCGGCCGGGCGGTGCGTCAGGCGTTCCTTGAGGCCGAGATAGGACAGGAGCTCGCCGCTGCGCGCCGACGCCTCGCTGCGCGAGAGGCCGCGGATCATCTGCGGCAGCATCACGTTCTCGAGCGCGCTGAATTCCGGCAGCAGGTGGTGCGCCTGGTAGACGAAGCCGACGTCCATGCGGCGGATGCGGGTGCGCTCGCCGTCGGAGAGCAGCGAGGTCGGCGCCTTGCCGATATAGACCTCGCCGCCGTCCGGGCGCTCGAGCAGGCCGGCGATGTGCAGGAGCGTCGACTTGCCGGCGCCGGACGGCGCGATCAGCGCGACCGACTGGCCGGCCCACACGGCGAGCTCGACGCCCTTGAGGATGTCGAGGGTGGCGTCACCCTGCTGGTAGTGGCGCTCGATGCCGTGCAGGAAGACGACGGGCGTTTCGCTCTCGGCCATCGTCCCTACTCGTAGCGCAGCGCTTCGACCGGATCGAGGCGCGCCGCGCGCCAGGCCGGGTAGAGGGTGGCGAGCAGCGACAGGGCCAGCGCCAGCACCACGACGAGCGCGGTTTCGCCGACCGACATCTCGGCCGGCAGCTTCGACAGGAAGTAGATTTCCGGGTTGAACACGTCGACGTGCAAGAGCCAGACGAGGAACCGGTGGATCCTCTCGATGTTGAGGCAGACCAGCGTGCCGGCGACGAAGCCGAACAGGGTGCCGACCACGCCGATCGAGGCGCCGGTGATGACGAAGATGCGCAGGATCGCGGTCCGGGTCGCACCCATGGTGCGCAGGATGGCGATGTCGGAACTCTTGTCCTTCACCAGCATGATCAGGCCCGAGATGATGTTGAGCGCGGCCACGAACACGATCAGCGTGAGGATGATGAACATCACGTTGCGTTCGACCTGGAGCGCGGTGAAGAAGGCCGAGTTCTTGCGCCGCCAGTCGACCGTGAAGACCGGCCGGCCGGCCGCCTGCTTGATCAACGCCGCATAGCGGTCGACGTCGTCCGGATCGCGGACATAGACCTCGATGGCGCTCGCGTCATTGTCGTGGCTGAAATAGATCTGCGACTCCTTGAGCGGCATGAACACGAAGCCGGTGTCGTAATCCACCATGCCGACCTGGAACTCGGCCGCGATCTTGTAGGATTTCACCCGCGGCGTGACCCCCATGGGCGTGACGACGCCGCGCGGCGACACCAGCGTGATGCTGTCGCCGGCGCGCAGCGAGAGCTGCTCGCCGAGGCGCTGGCCGATCGCCACCCCCTGCTGGTCGTCGAACCCTTCGAGCGTGCCCTGCTTGATGTTGCGCGCGATGGTGCCCAGCCGCGCGAGATCGGCCCCGCGCATGCCGCGCACCAGCACGCCGCTCGCCGGCGCGCCGGTCAGCGCCGAGGGCGACGAGGCAAGCGCCTGCCCCTCGACGAACGGCGCCGCGAGAAGCACGCCGGGAATCTTCGCGATGCGCCCCGCCACCTCGTCGTAGTCGGTCAGCGGGCGGTCGAGCGGCTGCACCAGGATGTGGCCGTTGAGCCCGAGGATCTTGTCGAGCAACTCCTTGCGGAAGCCGTTCATCACCGCCATCACGATGATCAGCGTCGCGACGCCGAGCATGATGCCGAGGAACGAGAAGCCGGCGATCACCGAGATGAATCCCTCGCGCCGGCGCGCGCGCAGGTAGCGCAGCGACAGCATCCATTCGAACGGAGCGAAGGGCCCGGAGGCGGTCGGTTCGGTCATTGTTGTGCTTTATTTTCCCCGAACCCGAATTTCATCCGATTCTGGCGGTTTCAAGCCAGCAAATTCGGCACCGTCGCGGCGGATGCCACAGTTAAATCGCACAATCCACCAAGTTGTGCCGCCAAGTTGCACCGCCAAGTGACGGCGCCAGGTCACGGCGCCAAGTCACGGCGCCAAGTCACGGCGCCAAGCGCGCCACTGCGTCGGCGGGCGTGACCAGCTCGCGCGTGCCGTCGGCGCGCCGCTTGAGCTCGACCTTGCCCTCGCCGAGGCTGCGTGGCCCGACCATGACCTGCCAGGGAACACCGATCAGATCCATGGCGGCGAATTTCGCGCCCGGACGCTCGTCGAGATCGTGATAGAGCACGTCGACGCCACGCGCGGCGAGTTCCCCATAGAGCTTCTCGCAGGCCGCGTCGGTGTCGGCGCCGCCCTGCTTGAGGTTGAGGATGGCGACGCGGAACGGCGCGACCGCCTCGGGCCAGATGATGCCGGCATCGTCGTGGAAGGCCTCGATGAGGGCGGCGACCAGCCGCGACGGACCGATGCCGTAGGACCCCATGTGCACCGGCCGCTCGACCCCGTCGGGCCCGGCGACCACGGCCCCCATGGGCTCGGAATACTTGGTGCCGAAATAGAAGATGTGCCCGACCTCGATGCCCCGCGCGGAGACCTGGGCGGCCGGCGGAAGCTTGGCGAAGGCTGCCGGGTCGTGCTTCTCGGACGTCGCCGCATAGAGCGAGGTCCACTTGTCGACGATCTTCTGCAGGCCTGCGACGCTGTCGAAGTCGACGTCGGCGCCCGGCACCTCGAAATCGAGATAGTCGCGGTGACAAAAGACCTCGCTCTCGCCGGTCTGCGCCAGGATGATGAACTCGTGGCTGAGGTTGCCGCCGATCGGGCCGGTGTCGGCGACCATCGGGATCGACTTGAGCCCGAGCCGCGCGAAGGTGCGCAAATAGGCGACGAACATGCGGTTGTAGGCGTGGGTCGCGCCCGCGTGGTCGAGGTCGAACGAGTAGGCGTCCTTCATCAGGAACTCGCGCCCGCGCATCAGGCCGAAGCGCGGGCGCACCTCGTCGCGGAACTTCCACTGGATGTGATAGAGATTGAGCGGCAGGTCCTTGTAGGAGCGCACGTAGGAGCGGAAGATCTCGGTGATCATCTCCTCGTTGGTCGGACCGTAGAGCACGTCGCGCTCGTGGCGGTCCTTGATGCGCAGCATCTCCTTGCCGTAGTCCTCGTAACGGCCGCTCTCCCGCCACAGATCGGCCGACTGGATGGTCGGCATCAGCATCTCGATCGCGCCGGAGCGGTCCTGCTCCTGGCGCACGATCTGGTTGACCTTCTGCAGCACGCGAAAGCCGAGCGGCAGGAACGCGTAGATGCCGGCCGCCTCCTGGCGGATCATGCCGGCGCGCAGCATCAGGCGATGCGAGACGATCTCGGCCTCCTTCGGCGTCTCGCGCAGGATCGGCAGGAAGAAGCGGGAGAGGCGCATGAAGGGAGGTCCGATTGGAGCGAGGCGATTCGAGCGAGGGTTGGCCGGCGCGCCGAGTGAAAGCGGATCGGGCGCGAAAACACAACCCCGGCCTTGCCGGTTAAGGACGGACGTCGCGGCAACCGAGGCGTGCGGGTTGCGCCATTTTATTGCGTCGCGGAAACGATTTTTTCCGGCTAATTGCGCCCAACGGATGACAAACGAAATTTGATGGGCTACGGTCCGTTCCGTCGCGAAGTACCATCAAAAAGGTGGACTTCCGCGGTCCAAGTCTTGGGAGGACCAGTCCGAAGGCGCGCTCACCCGCTGCCGGCCCCGAAACAAAAGCAAATCCGGGTTTCAAGGACGAATGAAGACATTTGAGCAGGGCCTTGTCCCTGCTCATTTTTTTGCCCCCGAAGGTTCAGCGGGAGGGCAGCAGACCCCACAGCGTCGCGAGATCGTCGAGGGTCAGGCGCCTGGTCAGAAACAGCCAGAAGAAAAGGCCGCACAGCACCGCAGTGATCACGGTATTCCAGGCGACGACGCGCAAGAGGCGCGGCATCACGGGCGCGCCCGGATCGGTGCCGGGCACGACCTCGCCGGCTTCCTGCTGCGAGCGCACGCCGAAGGGCAGCACCGCGAACAGCATGACCAACCAGGCGACGAAATAGATCGCGAGCGCGGTCGTCCACGACATCGACGAACCTCCTGAGAATTGAGCCCCCTCGCCCCGCGCCGCCTACCGTCCCGGCTTACGCCTGCTCGAGCTCCACCAGCGTCCCGCAAAAGTCCTTCGGATGCAGGAAGAGCACCGGCTTGCCATGCGCGCCGATCTTTGGCGTGCCGTCGCCGAGCACGCGCGCACCCTCCCCTTTGAGCCGGTCGCGCGCCGCGACGATGTCGGCGACCTCGTAGCACATATGATGGATGCCGCCGTCCGGATTGCGCTCGAGGAATTTCGCGATCGGCGAATTCTCGCCAAGCGGCTCCAGCAACTCGATCTTGGTGTTGGGCAGCGTGATGAACACCGTGGTGACGCCATGCTCGGGCTGCGGCACCGCGGCCGAGACCTCGGCGCCGAGGGTCTCGCGGTAGACGCGCGCCGCCGCCGCGATGTCGCGCACCGCAATGGCGACGTGGTTGAGCCGTCCGATCATGCGTGTCTCCGGTAGGGCCATCCCATGTACCGCCCCGACGCGATGCTTCCAAGCGCGCGCTCCCTCGCCACCGAGATACCCGCGAGGCGTGCAGAGTTGACGTATACTCATTCACGTCGACTCGCGCCGCCAGCACGGAGCACGAAACATGGCCGCATCACTGGAGCACGGCGCGCTCAGCCGCCGGCGGTTTCTGGTCGGATCGTCGGCACTGGCGGTCGGCGCGAGCCTGGGCGGCCGGTCTTTCGTTCGGCCCGCCCTCGCGCAGGCGCGTGAGCCGAGCGATGCCGCCTGGCGGCACCTCGCCGACAAACTGTCCGGACCGGTGCTGCGCGCCCAAGACTTCGACCTCGCCCAGATCGCGCGTCCCTACAATCTGCGTTACGTCAACAACCTGCCGGACGGGATCGCGCTCTGCCGCTCGGCCGAGGACGTCGCAGCCGCGATCACGTGGTGCCGCGAGAACAACGACTTCCCGCTGATCGTGCAGTCCGCCGGCCATTCCTATGCGGGCTTCTCGATGCGCAACGGCGGGCTGATGATCAACCTGCTGCTCATGCGCGGATCGAGCCTCGGCGACGGCACCGTCACGGTCGCGGGCGGCATGCGCAACCAGGACCTCTACGGCCTCCTCGAGCAGAAAGGCCTCGCCATCACGCACGGGCGCTGCCCGACGGTCGGCGCCGCCGGCTTCCTGCTCGGCGGCGGCATCGGCTTCAACATGCGCGCGCACGGGCCCGCATGCGACCAATTGGCGGCCAGCGAGATCGTGACGGCCGACGGCAAGATCCGCACTCTCGATGCACAGGCGACCGGGCTCGACGGCGATCTCTACTGGGCCTCGCGCGGCGGCGGCGGCGGCAATTTCGGGGTCAACACGTCGTTCACGCTCAAGACCTTTCCGGCCGAGCCGCTCACCGTGTTCGAGCTGACCTGGACGGCCGCGACCCGCAATCCCGAGCAGGTCGCCGCGAAGCTGATCCCGGCGCTCGAGGACGCACCGCTCGAGCTTGCGCTCGGCACCCGCATGTCGCTCGCCGCGCCGCATCCGGTGCGGGACCGCCATGGCCGCGTCACCATCAGCCTGATCGGGCAGCTGCGCGGCACCCCGAAGCAGCTCGACGACCTGCTGGCGCCCGCCTACGCGGTGGAGAAGCCGCAGCAGCACATGGTCTGGGGCGATGCCCCATACTGGGCGGCGCAGAAGCTGCTCGAGGAGGACAGTCCGCCGCTCTACTTCCAGGAGCGCTCGGTCTTCGTCGGTCCGAAGCGCGCCGAGGAGGCGACCGAGGCGACGTTCCACCACCTGCTGCGTTGGCCCGGCACGAGCGTCAGCGCCGACCTGCGCTTCTTCCAGACCGGCGGGGCGATGAACGAGACCGAGCCGAAGGCGACCGCGTTCGTGCATCGCAAGACCGAGTGGATCATGGACGTCGGCCTCAACTGGGGCGCGACCGATCCCGCGGCGCGGGTTGTGGCCAATCGTGCGTGGCAGGATCGGTTCTACGCGGATTTGCGCCGCTTCTCGACCGGCGGCGCCTACCAGAACTTCATCGACCCGTCGCTGACCGACTGGCGCCGCGCATACTACGGCGAGAACCTGGCCCGGCTCGAGGACATCAAGAAGCGCGCCGATCCCACGCGCGTGTTCAATTTCCCGCAGGCGATTTGACCGCAATGTCACGCGTGCCACAACGCGCGAGGCATCGCTGGCATATGAATTCAATTCACCGTCAAAATCCAAATTCCTAAAAGCACGCCTGTCCAAAAATCGGTCCCATCGGCGTCATCGCTTGACATACCTGACCCGGACCGATCGACGTGTTGGGGAACGGTCCAAGGCGCCCACCGGGCGTGCAACAGAATTGCGGCAACGAACCAGGCGCGCCGACGCCGCCTGCGATTTGCGTAATGCCCTGAATTGGCCCGCTCGGGGTCGCGCAAAAGCAAGGGCCGCCGGGGACACCGGTCGCCATCATGCAGGTACCAAAGCTGGTCGCACACATCAATTGCGCTCCACTCGCGGTGGGAGCAGCCACCGCAATAAGGAGCAAAAGACCCAAACTCGTATATCTCATCGCCCGACGCGCGCGTCTGCGGTCGCGTAGCGCTCCCTAGCTGTCTTTATGTCTTGAGCGGTGAAGACACTACGGAGCGCGCGATCCTCTTCCGCAACCAGGTCGAGCCGGGGATTGGCGGCATCGCCGGTGAGTTGATAAGTGAGCTTGTTGCCTCCGGTATATTGAACCTCAAGCTGCCGAGAACTCACTCCCGTGTCATTCGTTCCCGGATTTTGCGGAATCTTGAAGTATTGAAAGGCGAGGCGATCTCCATTTCGGAACGGATGCTCCTGAACAATTAGAAAATAAGTATCGTGCATCGCGGAAATATTTCCGATCGTCGGGCGCGGTGCGTCTTTGAAATAGTAGACCGACAAAATTCGTTCGTCGGCCTGCAGACCGACGATGGCGATTTGGTAGACGTTATTGCCTCTCGCCTGCGCATAGAGCCACCATCCAACGGACAGGGCCATTGCCGCAATGCCCACCCATACACTTACCAGGAAATAGAACCTATAAGTCTTCTGTTCCTGTTCGGTCGGCGGCGGCGCGGTACGCGTGACGCAATCACGGTAATATCCGTGGGCCGTGCGCGTCACCACCATGATGAAAAGAATAGCAAACAGAAACGGCCCGAATTGTTGAGCTAACTGCGTCAGGTTTGCGAGCTTATCTATGCCCAAGTCCACGCGCGCTACCCCCCAATGCGGCCATCAGCCCACGTATTCCTGGCCAGGTTGCGAGCCGACCTAGTACAAGTATAGAGATTTCCGCTCTTTCACGAAAGCTCAAAATTGAAGGCTCGCAGGAGGCCCGTCCGTGGCCCGGATCGAGGATGTCAAGAAACGGGGCCGTTCTTACGCGCATGTTCAATTTCCCGCGGGCGATTTGGGCAGTCCAGCCATGGCCCGCATCAGGCGCTACGCGCTCGGCGCAAGGCCCGGGGATGGCATTGGAGCCGGCGGGGCTGACGGCGCGAGGACGGCTCGTGCGGCGATGAAGAACCGCCGCTTCTCCGCGGCATCCGTAATCTCCGCCCAGGTCGCGCGATCATCGTAGGCGCGGCGGTAGTCCACGATGCCGGGAAAGGAATTGAGCTGCCCGCCGACCTCAGCGAACGCCCGCCCGTCCTTGAGCACCGCCACGACGCCACGCGGCGTGCGGAAAAGTGTCTCGACGCCCGACCCAAGGCGATCGAGCTCGTGCCCGTCCGCCGCGATCGCGGCGTCGGCTTTTGCCTTTGCGGCGAGGTCGGCAATGACCAGTTGCGGCCTGCGTTTGTCCTGACCAGACAGAAAGATCGTCGCGAGCTCGGTCACGTAACGCTCGCCGAACGCGCCGAGCTGGTGGACGCCGGCTGCGATCTCAGTGTCCGATGCCACCAGCGCGGCCCATTTGCCCGCATCATACGGCGGCGCCGGCGGAATAATCTCCGCGGATGGGCGTTGGGGCGCCACCGCGAGAATCACCAGGGGAATCCAGCCGAAGAAGAAGCAGAGAATAGGCCAAAGCGTGCGACCGCGTCCTTTGTGCTTTGCGAGCGCATATCCGCCCCAGGCAAAGAGGCCGCGTATCACGAGGATGACGAGGAGCCCTGTGACCGCATCGCCCATGGGATGCCCGCCTGGTCTGAGAAATTCTCAGTGGAATGTCATTGAGCTTACAACCAAAATTAGTATGAGTGCAATCGGCGGCCACGCCCGCGATCAAAACGAAATCCCGCTCGCCTTGATCGGGGCCTCCCATTTCTTGATCTCGGCGGCGAGAAACTGCGCGAGATACGCCGGCGTGCGGCGATCGAGGGGCATGACGTCGCCGCCGACATTGCGCAGGCGCTGCTGCATGGCCGGCGAGTCGAGGGCAGCCACGGTCGCGCGGTTGAGCTTCTGAATGACCGCGGGCGGCGTCCGGGCGGGAACGAACAGCGCATACCAGCTCGGCACGTCGAAGCCCTTCAGCCCCTGCTCGTCCGCCGACGGCACGTTCGGGAGGATCGACGAGCGATGGGCGCTCAGGATCGCGATCGGCTTGACCGACTTGGCGGCGATCTGCGGCAGCGCCAGCGGCAGGCTCACGCAGTCGTAGTCGATGCGGCCCGCCATCACGTCCTGCAGGCCTTGCACGACGCTGCGGTAGGGGACGTGCGTGACGTTGACGCCGATCGCCGTATTGAGCAGCAGGCAGGCGAGATGATTGGACCCGCCGGCGCCGCCCGAGGCGAACTGCAGCTTCGCCTGGTTCTGTCTGGTGTAGGCGATGAACTGCTGGAGATTGTCGGCGGGCAGATCCTTGCGTGCAACGACGACGAGGGATTCGTCGGTCAACAGCGCGACCGGCGCGAAATCCTTCACGGCATCGTATGGCGGCTTCTTGTAGAGCCACTGGCTCTGCGCAAACGTTCCGACATTGCCGATCACGAACTGATAGCCGTCGGGCGCGGCGCGGGCGACGCGGCTTCCGCCGATCATTCCGCCGCTGCCGGTGACGTTCTCGACCACGACGGTCTGGTGCAGGAAGTTTCCGATGCCGTCCGCGACGATGCGCGCGATCGCGTCGCTCGAGCCGCCGGCCGCGAACGGCACCACCAAAGTGAGCGGACGGGTCGGCCAATCCTGCGCGGCGCCCCGCGAGGGTGCCAGCACGGTCGCGGCCGCAACGAGGCCGGCCAGAGCGATCTCGCGAACCCGGGCGGAAAACTGCATCACCGATCCCCCACATGCAGAAACGGCAGGCTTGAGCGAGCTTAGCCGAATTGTCGCCCGGCCAGCGCGAGCTCATGCGGGGCATGCGACGGCGCGTCACACCACTGGCGTGCATCACCCGTTTCGCGCAACGCAGACCGAGAAAACCTGGAATGGTTGTATGGTGCGGGCCGTACCATTCCGGCCGTCGTCCCGCGGTGGCCCGCAGAGGGAGGAGACCATGGACAAATTGTCTCGCCGGCAGTTGGTTGGCGGCGGCTCCGCGCTGCTGGTCGGTGCCAGTTTCGAGAGCAAAGCGCGGCCGGCCGAGCGTGGCCGCTTGCGCGCCGATGTCTGCGTGATCGGCGCCGGCTATGCCGGGCTGACCGCCGCTTATCGGCTCAAGCAAGCGGGCCGCAAGGTCGTCGTTCTCGAGGCGCGCAACCGCGTCGGCGGCCGCTCGCTCACCGCCGAGGTGAAGGGCGGCGGCTGGATCGATCTCGGCGGCCAGTGGGTCGGGAAGACCCAGGATGCCTACTACGCGCTGATCAAGGAAATGGATGGCGAGACCTACCCGACGCCCAATTTCGGCAAGGGTCTCCAGCGCGGCATCCTCGACCCGAACTCCTACGTGCGGATCGGAGACGAGACCAGCGACACCTATCCGGGGTCCGATCTGGTGGAGGGCGGATTCAAGAAAATCGACGATCTCGCCGCCACGCTCGACCGCGACAGGCCGTGGGAGCATCCCGACGCCGAGCGGTTGGACGCGACCACGTTTGCGGAGTGGCTGCGCCGCAACATCGACAACGAGAATGCGCGCGCCATGGTCGGCGCCGAGGTGAGCTCGATCGCCTGCGCGAGCCCGGAGGAAATTTCGATCCTCGAGATCGCCTTCCTGGTCCGCGCCTGCAACGGTCTCGAGAAGCTGTTCAGGAGCGAAGGCGGCGCGCAACAGGACCGGCTGATCGGCGGCACGCAGCCGATCGCCCGCAAGGTCGCGCAGAGGCTCGGAAATGCCATCCTGCTGGGAAAGCCGGCCCGCCGCATCCAGTGGACCGATCAGGCGGCGGTCGTCCACAGCGACGACGTCAGCGTCGCGGCGCGGCACGTCATCGTGTGCACGCCGCCGCACCTTGCCGGCGCCATCGAATACGATCCGTCGCCGCCGACCGATCGCGTTCAGGTGACTCAGCGCTGGCCGCAAGGGCTCGTGATCAAGGTGCAGATGATCTATGCCGAGCCCTACTGGCGGGCCGACGGCCTCAACGGCGCCTCGCTCGACTACCGCGCCGTGGTCGGCGAGACCGCCGACAGCGGCGTGCCGGAGAAATATTCCAGGAAGGGCATCATGACCGGGTTCATCTATGCGGGCGCGGCCCGCAAGGTGGCCCCGTTGCCCGCCGCCGAGCGCAAGAAGCTCGTGCTCGATGAAATGAGCCGGCGCTTCGGCCCGAAGGCGCTCAATCCAATCGACTACCACGAGATGAACTGGTCGACGCAGCAATGGACCCGCGGCTGCTTCACCGGCTTCCTGACCCCGGGCGCGACCTATCTGTTCCGCTCGGCGGTGCGCGATCCGGTGGGACCGCTGCATTGGGCAGGAACCGAGAACTCGACCATATGGCCGTCATTCATCGACGGCGCCATTCGCTCCGCCGAGCGCGCCGTCGCCGAGATCAGACAGAAGGGATGACGCGCGCGGCGTGGGTCAGAACCCCTTGTCGACCGCGTCGACGTTTGCGTCGGTGTGCCTTTGGTCCGGTCCGGCAGACGCCATGAAGTACATGCCAAGGTCGGTGAGGCAGCGGATCACGATCACGAAGTCACCCTTGCTTCCGTAGCGCGATGTCTTCGTTGGCTCCCGCCGTGTGAAGCCGGCCGCGCGGATGGCGCGCTCGGCATTGTCGAGGCAGGCGTCCTGCGACAGCTGCGTTCGTCCCCACCGTGTTGAAATGGCGGGCGACCCGGCATTCGCCACGCCCAATAACGCGGCGGCGCAAAGGCCTGCCCCCATCAGCTTGCGCATCTTGCCATCCCCAATTCACCGCTCCGGCACGATGTTACCGCAGGATTGCCGGCGCGGCCATGGCAAGCAGCCTCCATGAATAGGACGCGCCCATCTCGGGTTTGGCTTCTCTTCACCCGGGCGCTTCACACCACGATCACCTGAACGATGCAGATCGGCTTCTTGCCCCAGCTCTCCGCGATGGCGGCGCGCACGGCGCGGCGGACGGACTCGGCGACCTCCTCGGGGTCGCGCCGGCGCGGTTTCGGCAGGTTCTCGACCGTGTCGAGCACAGCATCGTACGCGATGGCATCGAGCTTCTCGCCCAGCGCGTCGGTCTCGGGGATGCCGATGAGCTCGACGGTTGGGTCGGCCGCGAGGGTGCCGCGCTCGTCGAGGGCAAACGCGACGCAGACGATGCCGACGAAGCCGAGGCGGCGGCGGTCGGCGACCGTGCGCGCGTCGGCGGCGACCAGGAGGCGGCCATCCTTGTAGAGGCGGCCCTCCGGCACTTCGTCGATGATGGCGGGGTCGCCGGGCGCGAGGCGGACGAGATCGCCGTTGCGGCAGGTCACGACCTTCGGAACGCCGAGCCGGCGCGCGAGCGCGGCGTGCTCGGCGAGATGCAGCGCCTCGCCATGCACCGGCAGCGCGATGCGCGGCTTTACCCAGGAAAACAGATCCTCCATCTCGGCGCGGCGCGGATGGCCGGAGACGTGGACCAGATGCGTGCGGTCGGTGATGACCTCGATGCCTTGCGTGACCAGGCCGTTGATGACGGCGCCGACCGCTTTCTCGTTGCCCGGTATGGTGCGCGAGGAGAAGATCACCCGGTCGCCGCGCGAGAGCGTCACGTCGGGGTGCTCGTCCTTGGCGATGCGCGCAAGTGCCGCGCGCGGCTCGCCCTGGCTCCCCGTGCACAGCGCCACCACCTTGTCGGGCGGCAGGTAGCCGTAGGCATCGGTGCCGCGAAAATCCTGCACGCCGTCGAGGTAGCCGGTCTCGCGCGCGACCTGCGCGACGCGGTCCATGGCGCGGCCGACCACCACGACCTCGCGGTCGCACGCGCGGGCGGCATCCGCCACGGCGCGGATGCGCCCGACGTTCGACGCGAAGGTCGTCACCGCGACCCGCGCCGGCGAATCCTTGATCAGCTCGGCGAGCGATTTCGCCACATCGGTCTCGGACGGCGAACGACCCTCGCGCACCGCATTGGTGGAATCGCCGACGAGGGCGAGGCAGCCCGCCTCGCCCAGTGCGCGCAGCTTCGCCTCGTCGGTCGGCGGCCCGATCACGGGCGTCGGATCGAGCTTCCAGTCGCCGGTGTGCAGCACGGCGCCGAGCGGCGTGCGGATGATCAGCCCGTTCGACTCGGGGATCGAGTGCGCCATCGAGACCAGCTCGACATCGAACGGCCCGATGGTGAGCCGCGCGCCGAGCGGCACCTCGTTGATCGGAATGTCGGGCGCGCCCGGCTCGGCGAGGCGCTTGGCGGCAAACAGCGCGGCCGTGAACGGCGTCGCATAGATCGGCACGCGCAGGCGCGGCCACAGGTCGATGATGGCGCCGAAATGGTCCTCGTGCGCGTGGGTCAGCACCAGGGCGAGCAGGTTGCGCCGCTCCTCGACCAGGAAGCCGACGTCCGGCAGCAGGAGGTCGACTCCCGGCAGGTCGTCGCCCGCGAACGCGACGCCGAGATCGACCGCGAGCCATTTGCGCGCGTTCTCGGGCCCCAGCCCGTAGATCGACAGATTCATGCCGATCTCGCCGACGCCGCCGAGCGGCGCGAATACGAGTTCGTCGGAAGAAGCTGCCATGGGGGTCAGTGAATCTGTGAGTGGCACAAGACCGAGCCACGGGCTCGGCCTGCTCCCCTCCCCCTTGCGGGGAGGGGCTGGGGGTGGGGGTCGCGCGTTATGGCACCACGGTGCCCATCGCACTACCCCCCTCCGGCGTAACGGGAAAAACCTCGCCGGCCGCGATGGTCTCGAGCGTGCCGTCGGCGCGGCGCAGGCGCAGGCGGCCATCCTCGTCGAGGCCCTCGAAGCGGCCGGTGAGCTCGCGGGTGCCGAGCCGCGCGCGCATTTCGCCGCCGAGGCCGGCAGCGCGGGCGAGCCAGGCGGCGCGGATCGGCGCAAAGCCCGCCTGCCATTCGCGCAGGCGGCGGACCATGGCGTCGGAGAGCTCCATAAACACCGCCTCGACGCTGACAGCCGCGTCGGCGGCCGCGAGATCGGTCGCCGGAAACTCGGCGGCCTCGGGATGATGCCGGCAATTGACGCCGATGCCGATCGCGGCCATGAGCGGCGACGTGCCCTCGGCCTCGATGAGGATGCCGGCGACCTTGGCGCCGCCGAGCAACACGTCGTTTGGCCATTTGAAGGCCAGCTCGCCGGCAAGCGCCGGCGCCGTCGTTGCGATCGCGTCGGCGACCGCGAGCGCGGCAACGAAGGCGAGCTGGGCGGCGCGCCCGGGCGGCGCCGGATCGGTGAGCATCAGCGAGGCGTAGAGATTGCCCGGCTCGGATACCCAGGTACGTCCGCGCCGGCCGCGGCCCGCGGTCTGCACGCGCGCCGTGACCCACAGCGGGCCGCGCTCCCCTCCCCGCGCATGGGCGAGCGCGAGCGCATTGGTCGAGCCGACCGTCTCGCAGGCGATGAGACCGACGCCCGCGGCGGCCGCGCCCGGGGCGAGCTCCATCGGATCAGAACAGCGATTTCGCCGCCGCCGCCGCCGCATCCACCAGCGGCGCCGGGTAGACGAAGAACAGGAGCACGAAGAGACCGCTGACGCCGAGGACGAAGCGCAGCTCCGGCCGCATCGGCTCGAAGCCGGGCGCCGGCTCGTCGAAATACATGGTCTTGACGATGGCGAGGTAATAATAGGCGCCGATCACGCTGATGACGACGCCGATGACCGCGAGCGCGTAGAGCCCGGCATTGATGGCGGCGAGGAACACGTAGAATTTGCCGAAGAAGCCCGCAGCCGGCGGCACGCCGGCGAGCGAGAACATCAGCAGGGCGAAGAAGAACGCCATGGCGGGGTTGGTGCGCGCGAGCCCGGCGAGATCTGCGATCTTCTCGACCGGCCCCTCGGCGCGGCGCATCGCGATGATGCACGCGAAGGCGCCGAGCGTCATCGCGAGATAGATCGCCATGTAGACGAGCACGCTCTGCACGCCGTCGGAGGTGCCGGCCGCGAGCCCGACCAGCGCGTAGCCCATGTTGGCGATCGACGAATAGGCCATCAGGCGCTTGATGTTGGTCTGGCCGATCGCCGCGAATGAGCCCAGCCCCATCGACAGGATGGCGACGAAGACGACGATCTGCTGCCACTGGCTGAGGATGCCCGGGAATGCGGCGACCGCGGCGCGCACGAAGATCGCCATGCCGGCGACTTTTGGCGCGGCGGAGAAGAAGGCGGTGACCGGCGTCGGCGCGCCCTCGTAGACGTCGGGCGTCCACATGTGGAACGGCACCGCCGAGACCTTGAAGCAGAAGCCGGCGAACAGGAAGACGAGGCCGAAGATGAGCCCGATGTTGCTGGACGTGGTCGCCTTGGCGATGCCGGCGAAGCTCACGGTGCCGGTGAAGCCGTAGATCAGCGAGCAGCCGTAGAGCAGCATGCCGGAGGAAAGCGCGCCGAGCACGAAATACTTGAGCCCCGCCTCGGTCGAGCGGGGATTATCCCGGTCGATCGCGGCGATGACATACAAGGCAAGGCTCATCAGCTCGAAGCCGAGATAGAGCGCGATCAGGTCGCCGGCCGAGACGAGGACCAGCATGCCGGTGGTCGAGAGGACGATCAGCACCGGATACTCGAAGCGCTGTTTGCCGACCGCCCCGAGGAACTCGATCGACATCAGGATGGCGACCGCCGAGCCGATCAGCGCCAGGACCTTCAGGAATCGCGCGAAATCGTCGAGCACGAAGCTGCCATTGAAGACGACGACCTTGCCGGCCGGCTGCGCGACCACGAGCCCGCCCGCGACCGCGAGGAGGAGGATCGCGAGCGCGCTCACCAGCGGGGTCGAGCGGTCGCCGCGCGCCACGCCGATCATCAGCAGCACCATGGCGCCGACCGCGAGCACGAGCTCGGGTCCGATCGGCTGAAGCGACGGCAGATTGACGATATCGGGCATTGCGCCGCCTCAGTGGCCGAGCCAGGCGGCCTTGGTGCCGCCGACCGCGTGGTGATAGTTGTCGATGAGCGCCGCGACCGAAGCCGCCGACATGTCGAGCACCGGCCGCGGATAGACCCCGATCAGGATGGTGAGGATCACCAGCGGCGCGAGGATCACGCATTCGCGCGCGCCGATATCGCGGATCGCGGCAAGCGAGGATTTCTCCAGCCTGCCGAAGATGATCTTGCGGTAGAGCCAGAGCGCGTAGCAGGCCGAGAGGATCACCCCGAGCGTCGCGAAGAACGCGACCGAGGGGTTGACGCGGAAGGTGCCGATCAGGCTCAGGAACTCGCCGACGAAGCCCGAGGTCCCGGGCAGGCCCACATTGGCGAGCGTGAACACCATGAGGGCCGCCGCATAGAGCGGCATGCGGTTGACGAGGCCGCCATAGGCCGCGATCTCGCGCGTATGCATGCGGTCGTAGACGACGCCGACGCAGAGGAAGAGCGCGGCCGACACGATGCCGTGCGAGATCATCTGGAAGATGCCGCCGGCGATCCCCTGGGTGGTGACGGCGAAGATGCCCATGGTGACGAAGCCCATGTGCGCGACCGACGAGTAGGCGATCAGCTTCTTCATGTCCTCCTGCACGAGGGCGACGAGCGACGTGTAGACGATCGCGACCACCGAGAGCGCGAAGACGAGGGGCGCGAACTCGGCCGAGCCGAGCGGGAACATGGGCAGCGAGAAGCGCAGGAAGCCGTAGCCGCCCATCTTCAGCAGGATCGCGGCGAGGATCACCGAGCCGGCGGTCGGCGCCTCGACATGCGCGTCGGGCAGCCAGGTGTGCACCGGCCACATCGGCATCTTGACCGCGAACGAGGCGAAGAAGGCGAGCCATGCCCACCACTGCAAGGCGGGCGAGAAGTTGAAGTGCATCAGCTTGGCGATGTCGGTCGTGCCCGCCTGGTTGTACATCGCGATGATCGCGAGCAGCATCAGCACCGAGCCGAGGAACGTGTAGAGGAAGAACTTGAATGCCGAATAGACCCGGCGCGGGCCGCCCCACACGCCGATGATGAGGAACATCGGGATCAGGCCGCCCTCGAAGAACAGGTAGAACAGCACGAGATCGAGCGCGCAGAAGGTGCCGACCATCAGGATCTCGAGCACCAGGAAGGCGATCATGTACTCCTTCACGCGGTCCTCGATCGCGCGCCAGCTCGCCAGGATGCAGATCGGCATCAGCGCGGTGGTGAGGATCACGAACGGCAGCGAAATTCCGTCGACGCCCATGTGGTACTTGATGGTGTCGGCGAGCCACGGCCCCTTGGAGATCTCGACGAACTGGAACTCGGGCGAGGACGGGTCGAAGCGCCACACCAGCAAGAGCGAGACCGCGAAGGTCACGAGCGTCGTCCACAGCGCGGCCCAGCGCGCATTGCGCTTGGCGGCGGCGTCATCGCCGCGCAGCGCCATGATGAACAGCACGCCGACGATCGGCAGGAAGGTCGTGATCGACAGGATCGGCCAGCTTGCCATCAGTGGCCTCCCATCGCGTGCCAGCTGAACCAGGTGATCAGCACCGCGGCGCCGATCAGCATGGCGAAAGCGTAGTGGTAGAGGTAGCCGGTCTGCAGCTTCACGGCCCGGCGGGTGACGTCGATGACGCGGGCCGACACGCCGTCGGGCCCGAAGCCGTCGATCAGCCAGCCGTCACCGCCGCGCCACAACAGGCGGCCGAGCCGGATGGTCGGACGCACCAGCAGGAAGTCGTAGAGCTCGTCGAAGTACCACTTGTTGAGGAGGAAGCGGTAGAGCCAGTCGTGCTGGCGCGCGAGCTCGACCGGCAGGTGTGGACGCCGGATGTAGAACAGGTAGGCGGTGCCCCAGCCGAGCAGCATCGCGATCGTCGGCAGGCTGGAGACCCAGAACGGGATCGTCTCCATCGCCTCCAGCACGTGATTGGCCGATCCGAACTTGAGCGACTCGCGGAAGAACGCCTCGACGCCGTTGCCGGCAAAAAGCTCCCGGAACGGGAAGCCGGCCAGCAGCGAGCCGGCGGCGAGCACGGCGAGCGGGACCAGCATCACCTTCGGGCTCTCGTGCGCGGCCTCGTAGTGCTCGCGATCGTGCGGCGCGCCGTGGAAGGTTTTGTAGATGAGCCGCCACGAATAGAAGGCGGTGAGCCCCGCAGCGGCCAACGTGCAGATGTAGCCGAACAGCGCGGCCGGGTTGCTGCCGACGAACGCCGCCTCGATGATCGCGTCCTTGGAGAAATAGCCGGCGGTGAGCGGGAAGCCGGTGAGCGCGAGCGTGCCGATGATCATCATCACCCAGGTGAACGGTATCTTGTCCTTGAGCCCGCCCATGTGGCGGATGTCCTGCTCGTGATGCATGGCGACGATGACCGAGCCGGAGCCGAGGAAAAGCAGCGCCTTGAAGAACGCATGGGTGAACAGGTGGAACATGCCGACCGAATAGGCGCCGACGCCCATGGCGACGAACATGTAGCCGAGCTGCGAGCAGGTCGAATAGGCGACGATGCGCTTGATGTCGTTCTGCACGAGGCCGACGGTCGCGGCGAAGATCGCCGTCATGGCGCCGACGCCGGTCACCACCGCCTGTGCGGTCGGCGACAGCTCGAACAGGGGCGAGAGCCGCGCCACCATGAACACGCCCGCCGTCACCATGGTGGCGGCATGGATGAGGGCGGAGACCGGCGTCGGGCCCTCCATGGCGTCGGGCAGCCAGGTGTGCAGCAGGAACTGCGCCGACTTGCCCATGGCCCCCATGAACAGGAGCAGGCAGATCGTCGTCATCGCGTCGAGATCGTGGCCGAGCAGGTGGATGGTCTTGTGCGCCTGGGCGATCGCGGGCGCCTGGTTGAAGATGGTGTCGAGGTCGACCGCCCCGGTCATCATGAAGACGCCGAAGATGCCGAGCGCGAAGCCGAAGTCGCCGACGCGGTTGACGACGAAGGCCTTGATGGCGGCCGCGTTCGCCTCCGGCTTGTAGTACCAGAAGCCGATCAGGAGATAGCTCGCGAGGCCGACGCCCTCCCAGCCGAAGAACAGCTGCACCAGGTTGTCCGCCGTCACCAGCATCAGCATCGCGAAGGTGAACAGCGACAGATAGGCGAAGAAGCGCGGCCGGTACGGATCCTCGGACATGTAGCCGATCGAGTAGAGGTGGACGAGCGCCGAGACGGTCGTCACCACCACCAGCATCACGGCCGTGAGCGTGTCGACGCGCAGCGACCAGGCGACCTTGAGGTCGCCGGAGGTGATGAAGTCGACCAGGGGCACGCGCGCGTCGTGCTGGGCGAAGCCGACCTGCACGAAGGCGATCCAGGCGAGCGCCATCGAGATGAACAGGAACACGGTGGTGACGCCCTCGGCGAGCGGCGAGCCGGCGGCCGCGGGCTCGGCCGGCGCGTGCCCATGGTCGTCATGCGCCTCGTGCGGCGACGGCGCGCCGCCACCGGTGTGCGGGCCGTGACCGTGCGTCGCGTCCTCGGCGCCTGGCACCGGGCCCTGCCCGGGAAAGCGTGCGCGCGCGCCGGCAAGCGAGATGAGCCCCGCAATGATGAAGCCGAGCAGCGGCAGGAAGACGATCGCCTGATACACGTCCTTAGCCCTTCATCAGGTTGATGTCTTCGACCGCGATGGTCCCGCGGTTGCGGTAGAACACGACGAGGATCGCGAGCCCGATCGCCGCCTCGGCGGCCGCGACCGTGAGCACCAGGAGCGCGAACACCTGGCCGACGAGGTCGTGCAGGTTGGCGGAGAACGCCACCAGGTTGACGTTGACGGCGAGCAGGATGAGCTCGATCGACATCAGGATGACGATGACGTTCTTGCGGTTGATGAAAATGCCGAAGATGCCGAGCGTGAACAGGATCGCGCCGACCGCGAGGTAATGTCCGAGCGTGATGGTCATCGAAGATCACTCATGCTTGGCGCATGTCCTTTATCGGCAAACCGGTGTCCACTTTGCCGGGACATGCGCTTAGATTCCCTGCCCCGGCCGCACCTGGCGAACCTCGATCGCGCTCGCGCGCGTGCGCGCGTTCTGCGCCGCGACGCTCTGGCGCTTGATGTTCGGCTTGTGGCGCAGCGTGAGCACGATCGCGCCGATCATGGCGACCAGCAGCACGAGCCCGGCGGCCTGGAAGAAGTAGATGTAGCGCGTGTAGAGGATCTGGCCGAGCGCCGCCGTGTTGGTGAGCTCATGCGGCGTCGGCGAGGCGAGCGCGCCCGAGATGCCGGCGCCGAATTCCCAGCTGACCGCGATCAGCACCAGCTCGGCGCCGAAGATGAAGGCGATCAGACCGCCGATCGGCAGGTAGTTGAGGAAGCCCTGGCGCAGCTCGGTGAAGTCGACGTCGAGCATCATGACGACGAAGAGGAACAGCACCGCGACGGCGCCGACATAGACGACGATCAGGATCATCGCGAGGAACTCGGCGCCGAGCAGCACGAACAGGCCGGCCGCGTTGACGAAGGCGAGGATGAGGAAGAGCACCGAGTGCACGGGATTCTTCGCCGAGATGACCATCACGGCCGAGGCCACGCAGATGATGGCGAAGAGCCAGAAGAACAGCGCGGGCAGGATGTCGGCGGGAGGTGTCATGAGCGTATCCGCCTCACCGGTACGGCGCGTCGAGGGTCAGGTTCTTGGCGATCGCGCGCTCCCAGCGGTCGCCGTTCGCGAGCAGGCGCTCCTTGTCGTAGTAGAGCTCCTCGCGCGTCTCGGTGGCGAACTCGAAGTTCGGCCCCTCGACGATGGCATCGACCGGGCAGGCCTCCTGGCACATGCCGCAGTAGATGCATTTCACCATGTCGATGTCGTAGCGGGTGGTGCGGCGCGTGCCGTCGTTGCGGCGCGGGCCGGCCTCGATGGTGATCGCCTGCGCGGGACAGATCGCCTCGCACAGCTTGCAGGCGATGCAGCGCTCCTCGCCGTTGGGATAGCGGCGCAGCGCGTGCTCGCCGCGGAAGCGGGGCGAGATCGGGCCCTTCTCGAACGGATAGTTGAGCGTCGCCTTGGGCTTGAAGAAATAGCGCATCGACAGGACGACGGCCTGGACGAATTCCCAGAGGAAGATTCCGCGCGCGGCTCGATCGAGACTCATGGTGTCCTCATTTCGGCGCAGCAGTGCCCGGGCTGGGCGTGGCGGTTTGCGAGACCGTGGCGGGCTCATACGACGCGGCCGAGGCCACGGGCGTCGCCAGCGGATAGATGCCGTACAGCACGGCGGCGGCAACGATCGCCACACAGGCGAGCGAGGTCGGCAAGAAGACCTTCCAGCCGAGCCGCATCAGCTGGTCGTAGCGGTAGCGCGGCACGAAGGCCTTCACCAGGGCGAACATGAAGAACACGAAGAAGGCCTTGAGCGTGAACCAGATCACGCCCGGAACCCAGGTGAACGGCGCGAACGGGATCGGCGAGAGCCAGCCGCCCATGAACAGGATGGTCATCATGGCGCACATCGTCGCGATCGCGACGTACTCGCCGAGCATGAACAGCATGTAAGGGGTCGAGCCATACTCCACCATGAATCCGGCCACGAGCTCGGATTCGGCCTCGACCAGGTCGAACGGCGGCCGGTTGGTCTCGGCGAGCGCCGAGACGAAGAAGATGATGAACATCGGGAACAGCGGCAGCCAGTACCAGCCGAGGAGGCCCCACCGGGTGTCCTGCGCCTGCACGATCGCGGTGAGATTGAGCGAGCCGACGCACAACAGCACCGTGATGATGACGAAGCCGATCGAGACCTCGTAGGACACCATCTGGGCGGCCGAGCGCAGCGCCGAGAGGAACGGGTATTTCGAGTTCGACGCCCACCCCGCCATGATGATGCCGTAGACGCCGAGCGACGAGATCGCGAAGACGTAGAGGATGCCGACATTGATGTTGGCGATCGCCCAGCCGTAGCTGACCGGGATGACGGCCCAGGCCGCGAGCGCGAGCACGCAGGTGACGAGCGGCGCGAGCAGGAAGATGCCCTTGTTGGAGCCCGCCGGGACGATCGGCTCCTTGACCACGAACTTGAGCAGGTCCGCGAATGACTGCAGCAGGCCCCATGGGCCCACCACGTTGGGCCCGCGGCGGATCTGCACGGCCGCCCAGATTTTTCGGTCGGCGAGCAGGATGTAGGCGATCACGATCAGGAGGATGACGAGCAGCACGAGGCTCTCGATCACCATCAGGATGAACGGCCAGAGATAGGTGGTCCAGAACGCGGCCATGGTCACTCCGCGGCCGTGCGCGTCGCGGCGCCTTCGGCGATGGCCGAGCATTCGGCCATCACGGCGGACGCGCGCGCGATCGGGTTGGTGAAATAGAAGTCCTCGACGATCGAGCGCAGCGGCGCCTTGTCGGGCGTGCCGCCGAGACCGGCGAGCTTCCGGATGTCGGCCGGATTGCCCGGCGCGATCGCGTCGATGCGGGCGAGATGCGGATGCGCGGCAAAGAGCGCGCCGCGCAGGCCGGCGAGCGAGTCGTAGGGCAACTTGTGGCCGAGCACGTCGGACAGCGCGCGCAGGATCGCCCAGTCCTCGCGCGCGTCACCGGGCGGGAAGGCGGCGCGCGCGCCCATCTGCACGCGCCCTTCCGTGTTGACGTAGAGGCCCGATTTTTCCGTGTAGGCGGCGCCCGGCAGGATCACGTCGGCCCGATGCGCGCCGCGGTCGCCGTGGGTGCCGATATAGACCGTGAAGGCGCCTGGCGCGATCTCCTGCTCGTCGGCGCCGAGCAGGAAGACGAGGTCGAGCGCGCCCGCGCCCGTCATGGCGGGCGCGCTGAGCGCGCCTTCGCCCGGCACAAAGCCGATGTCGAGGCCGCCGACGCGCGCGGCGGCGCTGTGCAGCACCGAAAAGCCGCTCCAGTCGTCCTTGATGGCACCGACTGCCACGGCGGCGCGTGCCGCGAGCGCCGCGACCGCGGCACCGTCGGACCGCGCCAGCGCGCCGGCGCCGAGGATGATCAGCGGGTGCTTCGCCTCCTTGAGGAGGCCGGCGAAATCACCCCGCCCGGCCGCGACCTCGGCGAGCGTCTCCGGCCCGGCGCCGAGATACTGGTACGGATAGGTGAGATCGGCGCGCTCGCCGATGAGGCCGATCGCAAACGGACCGGGCCCGCGCCAGCGCTTGCGGATGCGCGCATTGAGCACCGCGGCCTCGCGGCGCGGATTCGCGCCGACGATCAGGATCGCGTCGGCTTTCTCGATGCCCGCGATCGTCGCGTTGAACAGGTAGCTCGCCCGGCCGCAGGCGGGATCGAGGGCCTCGCCGTCCTGGCGGCAGTCGATGTTCTTCGAGCCCAGCCGCGTCATCAGGTCCTTGAGCGCGAACATCTCCTCGACGCTCGCCAGATCGCCCGCGATCGCACCGATGCGCGCCGGGTTCGCGCCCTTGAGCTTGGCGGCGACGGCCGCGAAGGCCGCGCTCCAGCCCGCCGGCTTGAGCTGGCCGTCGACGCGCACATAGGGCTGGTCGAGCCGCTGCACGCGCAGGCCGTCGACCACGTGGCGGGTCTTGTCGGAGATCCACTCCTCGTTCACGATCTCGTTGAGGCGCGGCAGGATGCGCATCACCTCGCGGCCGCGGGTGTCGACGCGGATCGCCGAGCCGACCGCGTCCATCACGTCGATCGACTCGGTCTTGCCGAGCTCCCATGGCCGCGCCACGAACGCGTAGGGCTTCGACGTGAGCGCGCCGACCGGGCAGAGATCGACGACGTTGCCCTGCAGCTCCGAGACCATCGCGCGCTCGAGATAGGTCGTGATTTCCATGTCCTCGCCGCGGCCGATGGCGCCGAGCTCCGGCACGCCGGCGACCTCGGTCGCGAAGCGCACGCAGCGGGTGCACTGGATGCAGCGGTTCATCGAGGTCTTGACCAGCGCGCCGAGATACTTGTCCTCGACGGC
>Ga0126371_10000077_pt1 | contig 67930 bp, 59 predicted proteins | sample PanSoiMetaPlot_4_FD_110145 | JGI IMG/M metagenome (GOLD analysis project Ga0126371, IMG submission 110145) | Tropical forest soil microbial communities from Panama - MetaG Plot_4 | ecosystem: Environmental > Terrestrial > Soil > Tropical forest > Bulk soil | place: Panama | collected 2016-02-17
GATATTCGCGCCTTCTTCCGGCCATTGCGCATACTGTGATTTCTCAGACGTGGTCACTGAACAGCAATCGATCTAATCCGCGAACAAGTCCGCGCGTCGTTATAATTTTTGGCCAGCCTTCGAAAAGCAGTAGATCGTGTGGCGTCCGCGAACCATCCGATTAAGCTAGAGTTGCAGGGGGAAGGTGAAGTGATCGACCTTGCGCAAAGCATCGACAAGCTAATTAATCGAGCGTGATAACTTTCTTTACACACGGATTTCCGAAACGTCGAATTTGTTTGTTCTTCACGCTCAAATCTCAATTGGTGCTCACAGGCGTCGCGTTTCAGCGCTGAATCGCGGGCGCGGAAAACCTCGCCCATCCCGCCTGCTCCTATTAGGGCGTGAATCTCATAAGCGTCAAGTTTTGTACCCGGAGCTAACGGCATCGGTAAGGCGGATTATGCCGCCTGGGCGAACAGACAGATGATCCTCGCCAAATGTGCGAATGTTCAGGGCCTAAGCGTCTACATTCCGTGAGGAACAGTTCGGAATCAGGCTTCGTTTTCGGAAAGGGTGAGTCAATCAATCTGATGGGTCGGTTTAACGGTGCAGAAGTGACGCAGAAGTGCTCTGTCAAAATCAGCCAATAAGGTCCATAGCGAACCTCGGATGTGCATTAGCCACCCTTGTCGGTGCGAATAAAGGCTGCCAAGAGCATTAGCAGGGAGATGATCGCAACCAGCCCAACCCCCGTAAGAAACAGGGGCGCCGTGTAATACACGGCGCTGCGCATGAAGGCAATAAGGGAGATTGGCAGAGTGAGCGTGACGATCGTGTTAGCGATAAGGGTGCGCTTTGCCCAGTGGTTAGCTGATTTGTCAGCTCCGGCTACAAGCCAGGTCGTATAGCCCAGAGGGAGCAAGAGAATACCGACGGCCACGTGGTTAAGCAGAGTCGGGCCAATTGCTCGTTGGTAGATCGCCGGTGGACTGCCGCCGAGCAATGCAGGAATGTGTGGCGTCGCGGCGAGGTGAACTACTCCAAGGGCCACGAGCAAAATACCAGCTACTCGGAGAGACCATGCGGCAACCTTTTGGCGGTTCATAGGTTTCGATCCAGGAGTTCCGTGTTGACCCGATCTACCCGATCTGAAACGCTCCGTCATGGTCACTATGGCGTTGGGTAGTCCCAAACATCGGGCGGCAGCTTATCCTTCAGCGAAGCATACATGGCGTCGCGGAACAGTTTCAGAGCTGGATATGGCCGGAGGGCAATAGTGCGCTCCACAATCAGCCCCTGCTCGTTGTCCACGATAACCTCCAGGCTCTCGAACTTATGGCCATCCATGGTTCCCACCCAGCGCAAGAAGGTGGTGCGCTCATCGAGCTTAACCTCAGCTGCATATGTACCGGAACCACGCGTAGAACTCGACTGAGCGAAAATCGCCGCGATGACTTCACGCCCCTCGATTGGCCGTGCCAGAATCGGGCTGTTGAATACGATGTTTTCGGCAAGTAGTTCCCTCACCTGGGCGGCTGTTGGGTTACCGGATTCCCGCAGTTTGCGTAGAGGATGCATTGTGATTGCTCCTATGCTGTGTTATTTGCTGCTGAAATCGAGCAAAGGCTTGTCCTCGGCCAATCGGTTCGGCATTTTTTAAAAACCAGCCCTCGACTTTGAGGTTCAGATGTTCCCTATCGGTTCGAGTCTCGTAGTATGCCGCAAGTGTTTTTGGGCCGGCATGGTGATGGTCTAAGAATAGAGGAGAATTGCTGCTTTCGACGCACTAAGATTGGTTCGAGCGGATTATTAAGATGCTAAGTCGCGGAGGAGCACGGGGCTTTTCCCGGCGCGACTTACCTCGGGAATGCCGGTCGAGCCGCGGCGTTTTTGTGCGCCAGTCCGGCGAACGTGACTAGGGTGCATCTGGCGTCGGCGTTCTTCGCAGAGAAGGGTCCTATCGCCGCTTCTGTCCAAATTGACAGTTTCCAAGAAGCAAGAACGCGTCCAGCATCTTTTTAAATGCGGTAATCACAACTGAACGGACGTTACCCCAATGAAATGCCGGCTTGCTCTCGTTGCTGTCATAATTCTCCTTGTGAGCAATATCCCGCTCTTTGCGAATGGTCCTTTAGCAGTCTCCACTGATGATGCCTATTGGGTTGAATACTGGTCCAAACCACCAGTAGCTCTCTATGGCCCCGAGGAGGAAGCCTTCAACCAAAACATGCACGAAATCAGGTTTGCTCATGATCGCTTCGACCACGCTTTGGACCAGAATGCGCTAAATGCCGATATCCAATGGTTGAAGAATCATCCAAGTGCTCGGTTTTTCATCGAAGGTTACGCCTCTGCGACAGGCAGCGAGGCATACAATCTGAGACTCTCGGGACAACGAGCGTGGTGGATCAGACAAGTCCTAATACGCAAGGGTATTGCTGAGGATCGGATCGTGCTGGCGGTGCCCTGGGGAATGTTATATCCAGCCTGTACCGAAGACACCGAAGAATGCCATGCAAAGAATCGAGTCGTCCGGCTTACTTATCATCCAAATTGAAAGAAACCGCCGATTGACGCCAAGCGACACACAGAAGCGCGACTGGATTCGGCCAACTCCCTATTTCCGACGTGCGGGTAGTGCCTTTTACGTACAACGTTCCGACCTTTTCCCTATGTCGTGTTTCCGTTCGCTGCATACGGCCTATGGTTGCTGGTGGCCTGCTGTTGCTTTCAAACCCCCAAATCGGCCTTGATCTGGTAGCGGCCGGGATGTCGTGTTGCTCGGCATCGCGATCCGGAACTCGTGGTCGATAGCAATCACAATCGTATCGTCACAGGACTGACAGTCCGCTGGGCCGGATACGTCATCAACCAGAAGAAGAGAACCGAATCGAAGAATGCTTCGGCTGAAAAAGATAGCGCTCTGGGGCTGTGCGTTTCAGATCTCTCCACGCTGGACGCTGGGCCACAACGAGCATCAAAAATCGCGACCTAGGCGGCCCGGCTCAGCTCAGACGAATCACTTATCGTTCCGAAAGCAGTGAACCCAGCTAGTACATCACCACCGCGCGGAAACCAGCAGCCTGGGAACTGCTGGGCGAGGTGAAAATTCAGTAGGCGTTGCGGCTCCAGCGAATACGCCAAGGCGCGACCCACTCGCCTGAACCCAGGGCACTGTGACAAGCGAAATTCGGCACTGAACCTGTTGCGTTGTGAGTGTTGTCCGACGCGTCCTCTGTCCAGACGGGATTGTACTGAAGCCGCTCGCCGGAATCTGACCACATGCCGAGAGTCCGGAATTTGATCGCTTTGCGCTGATCGAGGATCTTCTCCAGCCGTTTCATATCACTTCGCATTGTCATGGCTAAGATTCTAGTCCAGCGTGTTCAATCGTGTACGGCGAGAGGGCAATATACATGTGGGAGGCGTGCCTCGGCCACACAGAACATCTCTGGGCAAGTTTTTGAAAGACCTGTGCTTTGACATCTACTACAACCATCGTTAGTGGGGATGAGCCGAGGTCTTCCTCCATTGAGGTAAAAGACAGCTTATGTCAATTCTTGACGAAGCAGTAAATTCTTAACGTGTGTTTCGACAAACGGAGTTTTGATAGACGATGCATGCTAACTTTGCACTTTCCCAACATTGCAATGAGGCGTAAACTTCTATTTTCCATGCCTTCCCGAAACAGATGTGCTTCTTTCGGCCTCTTGGTATGTGTGTGTCGGGTATCAATCTAGCTCCTCACTTCGCACAGGTGTTTGTCCGAGATGAAACACGAGCCTCTAGCGATTAAGCTGACTAAGGGAAGAAGCCCGGATACACGGGTGATTTGCCTGCAAGGTCCTTTGATCGTTTCGAACCTTTTTGATTTCCAACAGGAACTACACAACAGCACTTGCGCAAATACCATTGTCGAGCTACTGGGCGTGCCGTACATGGATTCAGCAGGCATGGGGGCAATTATCAACTTTTACGTTTCCTGCGAGAAAAATGGACACCGACTGATCGTGTGCGGCGTAAATTATCGAGTGATTGAGCTCTTCAGGCTTACGAAAGTGGATACGCTGATTACGATCGCCGATGATATCGATCATGCCGAAGCACTGTTGGCTGCACAGAAAGCATGACGATGCTTTTCATCTCCGTATCTTGTAGCACCCCGGTACTTGCAACCAGCCGTCCGGGATGAACAAGTCGCTACACACTCTGCACATAGTGTTTCGGCTATCTCTTCCACCCCTGTGCGATTGACCCTGGAAATTCAAGAGAACACACATCTAGGACTATCTTCTTGACCTGGTCACCCCGGTGACAAAGAGCGCGGATGGCCGTGTATTCAAAAAGGGCGGCGCCATTTATTAAAATAATGTTAAATTTTGCCAGACGCGCGTTGTGGTATCTGAACACTCGCAGTTTTGGAGAAAAAGGGCATACCTTTCATGGATCTTTATGTATTACGCCATGCAAGTATAGGCATACGTCACGATAGTTCTGATGTAAAGAGAACTTTAGATCAAGAAGGCAAGCAACTTTGTATGCTGGTGGGTAGTTACCTAAATGCCATGAACGTACGTTTCGATCTAATCGCATCTAGTCCGTTCACACGTGCACGGCAGACAGCCTCGTTGGTTGGAACGGAAGTTCGTTATGAGCGCAACATTCAGGTGAGCGAGGCCCTGTCGCCGGGGGCAACCATTGCCGTACTCCAGCAATATGTTGATAGCTTTGACCGGTATCAAAATGTGCTCATCGTGGGGCACAACCCCAACCTTGCGCAGTTCCTCGGCTCGCTGATAGGCACGCCTGGGCGGGCGAGCATTCGTATGCGCAAAGGAACGATCGCGCGTGTGGATTGCACGCGACGCCCGGGAGTTTTGAACTGGCTGGTCGACCCGCATGTTCTGCACGACGTCTATACCGATGGCTCTATGTACAACCGCAGATCTGAAACCGCTTCTTCCGTTTTCTGAACCCGTAACATCCCATCGGATTCCGGCTTGCACGTACTTCATGGGTCACGGCACGATTGAGGGGATGTTTGATGGAAGGGGTGTGCTTAGAGCGGCACATTCCGTCCCCTTTTTCGAGAACAACGCGATACCCCAGCTGGCGCCCGATCACTTAAAGGAGGTAGATTGACTAACGCATCGCCAGTTCCCATGTATCGAATACCAACATTCCCCGGGAATGTTTGTGAGAAAGTTTTCGGCACGATGGGATCGTTTCGCCACTTCTTTTACAAGGAACTGTAATAACCCCGAAGTCCCTTGGCACCATACCAGGTTGGCACTCTGTCCAGCCCAGAGTGCGAGCAGGTCAGATCTGCCGGCCTTCTGTGCGGGAAGGGCTACGGCCCGCATTAGGGATCTCTGCAACGGGTATGGCAATATTTCGGCTCCAGGCTCATTTAGGGTTTGGAGCAATTCATTATCAATCCCTCGCGCGAGCCTTCCGGTGAAACCTTGTGTCAGCGCCGTTCGCCTAGCTTTGCCACTGAGAATGGCCTTGCGATGCAAGAGGTGCACACCAGACTCCTCGCAGGCAAGAAAGACCGTGCCCATCTGCACGCTTTCTGCTCTTAGTGCGAAGACCGCGACAATGCCCCGAGCATCGGCGATCCCGCCCCTCAGGCTTCCACCTCGAAAAAAACCTCCACCACGACCGGTACTCCAAGCGGAAGGCTCGCAACGCCAACGACCATTCGAACCGGCAGCTTGTCCTCTCCAAAGACATCGCGCAACAATTCCGAGGCTCCGTCAGCGACCTTAGGCTGCGCAGAGAAGCCTACCTCGGTAGCCAGATACGTCGTTAGTTTGACGACTCTGATTACCTTATCGAGCGTGCCTAAATGACATCTCGCCACAGAAAGCGAGTTTAGTGTCGCAAGACGCGCGGCTTCGCGTCCTTGCTCGGCGTTGTACTCTCTGCCCAACCGGCCTACGAACTTCGGTTCATGCCCGATGACCGGAAGAACGCCACTGAGGTAGAGCAGGTTACCCACTTGGACGCTTTCGACATAAGCGCCAAGCGGAGTGGGCGCGGATGTAAGCTCAATGCCGAGCTCCACAAGCCGGCGCTCCGCACTTGCCGGCTGCGGACCCTTCGGTCTCACCATTTGCCTGTATGCGCACCACCATCCACGTGCAGCACCTCCCCCGTCACCTGACGGGCTTCTGTGAGATACACAACTGCATCCACGATATCGCTCACGTCTGAGATTGTCCCCATCGGCGAGAGCGTCTTCAGAAAGTCTTTGGGATTGTTCTTGTGAAGCGGCGTATCCACGACGCCAGGAGCGACGGCGTTGAAACGGACGTGCTGCTTCGCATATTCGCTCGCCAGGTTCCGAGTGACTGCTTCGAGACCACCTTTGGTGATCATTGGCACCGAAGCCGTCACGCCGGCAATGGGGTTTTCCACTAAGGACGTGGTGATGGTGACCACACTACCAACTGACTTCTGCGCAAGCATCTGCTTTACGGCTCCCTGCGTGACGTACAGAAAACCTTCAAGGTTGGTAGATGAAAGAGCCTTGAAGTCTTCGCCTGTATAGTCAGTGAATGCTTTTGTGAAGAAGATGCCTGCGTTGTTCACCAGCGCATCAATCGATCCGAACTTGCTTATCGCTGTTTCTACAACCTTTGCAGCCACAGCACTATCACCGATATCGCCGTCCACCAGCGCGAATTGAGCATACTCGGCAAATGCACCAGACTTCGAAATGTTCCGTGAGTTGGCTACAACGTTGTAACCGCGATTGAGAAACGCCTGCACCACACCCGCCCCGATGCCTTGCGATGCTCCCGTTACGATGACTGTTTTCTTCTTGCTTCCCATGTTCAGCCTCCTTTTGGCTGACGGCTTCTTATCGCCGTACATCACAAAAGATTCGCCGCATGGTGATCGTGACTCGTCGTTTGTTCCAATCAATTGATTGGGAATGCCTATCGCTCCAGATAACGCATCTGCTGCCGGATCAACGGCAGTTCTTCGTCGAGCAAATCGAGGAACAGCCTCAATGCAACCGAAGGTTCTTTCTTCTGCCATGTGGCGACAAAGTCGATGCGAACGTCGTCAGGCTGCAGACGGAAGAAGGAGACGTTGTCCGCACGCAGATTACGGGCTGATGCAGAAACAATGGCTACTCCTTCCTCCGCTTCCACGGTAGACAGTACGGAGTGCATATTGTTCAGTTCATTGTGCAGTCGTGGTGAAAAGCCGCTGTCATTGCAGACGCGGATAATGGTGTCGAATGCCTCAGGAGAACTTGCGCGTCGAAAGGTGACGATGCGCTCGCCTGCAAGGTCGGCGATCCGGATGCGCTTCGCCTTTACTTTGCGACTCTTGGGAAGCGCTACAACTAACGGCTCGCGGAAGAGCAGGCGCGATTCATAGGACGAGCTTCGGTCAGCGGAAGGGGGACGAGTAAATCCAATGTCGATATCTCCTCGGTCGAACGCAAGATCCTGTCCGCTGGGTACATTTTCTTCGAGACGAAGCGAAACTCCTGGATGCCGGGCCTTGTATTTGCGCAACACGCCGGGGAGAAATGGATAAGTGGCAAATCCAATAAAGCCAATCCCCAGCCTGCCGAGCTCTCCCCTGGCCGCACGCTGCGCCGTTGCAATGGATCGCTCCGCCTGCGCAAGCGTCTTGAGGGCTTCCTCATAGAAGGCGTGCCCTTCCGGAGTAAGTCTCGCAATGCGGCCCTCCCGCGAAAAGAGCTTAATGCCCAACTCGCTCTCAAGATCTGATACGGCCTCGCTGATCGAAGGCTGGGCAATATATAAGTGCCGCGAAGCCTCGCGATACCCCTTCCACTGGACAACTGCTGTGAAATAACGAAGGTGCCTCAGTTCCATAGCTGATAGGTGCTCCCTATCAATGGATTAGAGCACACACCCTCGGAACGTATGGTGTAATTGCTGACCCCTGTACTGCAAGGGACAGAAATGCTGCTCATATTGCTGAATGATTGAGGCAGCGGGCCATCCTCGCTTGTTGACGAGAAATGGTATGTTTCCAGGGAAACCTTACGTACCCTCGACGATGCGAAAGTCGCGTTCCGCGGCGGAACCAAGTGCCTGAAGCGCCTTCTGGTATGCCTCGCTTTTGTGAGCCGCAAGGGCGATCTCGTAACTGTCGAACTCGACAAGGATCGTGCGCTGCTGCAACCCAGCTTCGCGTATCTGAATCTGGCTCGTAGACCTGGTCAGAAAGCGTCCGCCAAATGACTCAACTGCAGGCAGGGCTAATGCGCCATAGGCCTTTACCGCCGATTCATCCGAGATCGACCGATATGCGACTACCCAATAGCCCTTCTTCATGACGTCTCCTCTTCAATGCAAATGCATTGTCAGATGCTATGAAAGTCTGCTGCCTTACGCTGCGTATCTCTCCCTGGCCACGCCGTTCCGGCGCTCGATGGCCTTGACACTCTCTGTAAACGCTTTTTCTAAAACGCTCTTGCCGATGGTACCGAGCACGAGGCCGAGCAGGCGCCCCTTGAGATTCTTGCCCTCGCGTATGACAACCACGTCAATGTTTGTGGTGCCGTCGGGCTGACGCGTGAAGGTATAGGTGTGGCCCGAAGCGCCTCCCCAGATGTTCGAGTCGGTCGTCGTGAGGACGACATGATCAGGATCGGCCCAGTCGTAGTGCAGGCGTTCCCATATACCTGCAGAGCCTTCCGTGACGTCGGCCTGTGTGTGGCTACGTTGATGCACCTTGAGGTACTCGTCCGCGCTGTTTCCGAAGAGCTTCGAGCGAGCTGGTCCGAAGTCGGTCAGCCCGGCGACGTACTGCTCGGGAGTCAGAGTGGTCGTTTGGTGTAAGTGAATCATGGGCATATATTTCTCCTTTTGCATTGAACATTACTTGCCGGACAAGCGAAATCGACCGCCTATGCGCTTAGCCGCGAAGAACAGGGGCTCCGAACGGCGCACCCGTCATTCCTCCATCAACCATCAACTCAATCGCATTGATGTACGACGAATCATCCGAGGCAAGGAAAAGCACAGCTTTGGCCAGTTCTTCCGGCTCTCCCCAGCGGCCCAAGGGAATAGTAGAGGAGATGAAATCAGCCAGCTTCGCAGATTGTTCAGCAGTATCGTTGGCACGGGATCCACGCTTCCAGATGGGGGTCTTCGTGGCTCCGGGTGCAACGACGTTCACCCGAATGTTGCGCGGAGCGAGATCGGCAGCAATGGCGCGCGCCATAGAGACGACACCGCCCTTCGTGGCAGCATACGCCGCAAGGCCCGGTTGGCCGAGATAGTCATGCACCGATCCGTTGAAGATAATGCTGCCGTTGTCATTCAGAAGAGGAACAGCAGAATTGACGGTAAAGAAAGCGCCATTAAGGTTGGTGTGGATGATGTTTTCAAAGACGGCCTCGTCGGTCGCGCCTGTTGATGTTTTGCCGGAGATGCCGGCATTTGCGAAGACGACGTCGAGTTTGCCGAAATCCTGGGCAAGCGCCGAGAAAAGTTTTTTGCGGTCTTCAGCAACGGTAACGTCAGCGCGATATCCGCGCGCTCTCGGCCCGAGTTCTGCGATCGCTTCACCCAGCGTCTTTTGGTCCCGTCCGGTAATCGCGACCTCAGCGCCCTCAGCGATGAAAAGGCGTGCCGTGGCAAGACCGATGCCGCTGTTTCCACCAGTAATGAGAGCTTTTTTGCCTGTTAGTTTCATATTTCCTCCTGCGGGTCTACTAAACATGATGACCGTCATGCTTGTGATATGATGATCATCATATATAGAGGATTCAAGAAAAAATGCGCTACCCGGTTAAGGAAACCGCCGCGAAACATGAACGGATTGTGAAAGAAGCTTCCCGCCTCTTTCGGAAACGGGGATTTGAGAATGTAACCGTGGGGGAGGTGATGAAAGCCGCAGGCCTGACACATGGCGCGTTCTATGCCCACTTCGGCTCAAAGCAGGAACTGCAGAAGGCCGCAGTTGCCTACGGACAAGGCCTTTCGGCCACTCGCGCCCTGACTTACGGCGGGACGAAAAATGGCAGGCGAGCCTATGCGGATCGCTATCTGAGCCCGCGGCATCGGGACAATCCGGGCGATGGCTGCACCATGGCCGCGCTGGCACAGGAGGTGGCTCGATCCACGCCTGAACTGAAAGCCGCATTTGAGCAGGGATTTGAGGAAATTCTCTCGGCAAAGGGTGGGAATCGGGAAGAAGCGATTTTTCAGACAGCCGCGTTGGTCGGCGCGATCGCGCTGGCTCGCGCCGTGAACGATGAGCAGCTCTCGGACGAGATTCTCGAAAGTGTTCGACAAAAGGTCGGCTGAGACCGACACCTGCAGATAGAGGTGTGAATCCGGACTCCCTTTAAATTCCGTCATAGCGTGAATACCCGCGCTCCGCCCAATAATCCGGCGGTTCGTTGTTTGTATAGGTAATCCGCGTGATCGCCTTGATGTTCTTCAGACCTAGTTTCACGGGTGCAACCAGTCGCAACGGAGCTCCGTGCTCCACGGTGAGAGGCTTTCCGTTCAGGTGAGTCGCGAGCAGGGTCTGCGGATGACGAACCGTCGACAGATCGAGCGACACAAAGTATGGGTCGGGATTTCCCCAGGTGCCGAGATTGACCGATGATTCGAGTCGCGCCCATTTCGCCTGGGACATGGGTGGGTAAGACCGCAGCAAATCATCGAATCGAAGCCCCGCCCACCAGGCTAAGGCACTCCAACCTTCGACGCACACCAACCGCGTGATTTGCTCGTGGACCTGAAACGACGCGAGCAGGTTCCGGATATTTAAAGACACGCTTAAGCCGGAAGCGAGCCCGTCTAGAGTCAACCGCCATTCTGGGATATAGCTGGGGTCGGGGGTGGCTCCGTTGTAATTGTTCTTGAGCGGAGTAATCTGCGATTTGGTGTAGGTTGGCACCAGGCGATTCTCTGAATAGAGAGCCTCAGCAACATCGTCATCGATGCGCAGGGATTTATTCAGAAACCATTCCTTTTTCGGCCAGTTCTTGTTTCCGTGAATGATGCCAAGACGTTTGAGTGTAGCCTGAGGCAAGAGAGAGCCACCACCTGCGGCCGCGGCTATCGCGCCCATTCCGAAGAGCAGCAGATTCCGGCGAGTCCAATGCCGCAAAAGCTGAGGAGCCACTTCGATCGCTTGCGGAGGCCATTCCTCAAAGAAGCTTGATGTTTTCCGTTGAGGCGCGGATCCCGTCGAAGATGTGTTGTCAGCCCCGAGCGCAGCGTGTTCGTCTTCACGATTCATTGTCAAAGGTTCTCCGGTCTCTCCGCCTTCGTCGACCAACCTACAATCATGCTGCGAAGCGTGTCCCATCCATCCGTGAGAACCAGGATCACATGGGGCACGACAAAGAGAACAAAGAACCACATGAGCCAGAAGTGCCAGACACGCGCTTTGTCATAACCGCCGAAGACCGCAGTCAACCAATAGAGCTGCATGGGTTTGTGAATCGCCCAGCCGGTGAGGACCGATAGGAGCCCGGCGATAGGAACGGAAAAATAAGCGACGCGTTGCAGTGCGTTGTATTTCGTTTTGAAGAGAGGATGCAGCCAGGTGCGGCGTGCCAGTTTGGCGAAAGGAACGCCTATGTAATACCAAAACATCTTCGCTGCATCGCGCAGGTCAGTCCGTCGAGGTAAGAGAGAACGCCATCCACCTCCCATTGCTGACCCCATAACGAAAATAAGACCATTCAGCATGAACAGATAAGCACAGAGCCAATGAAGGCGCAGAGCCACGGCAAGCATGCCGGGGCCGAGACTTAGATGGTTGTAGACCCAGTCAGGCGGACTGCTGTACTGGTGCAACCCTGGCACATGCGCACATATCCAGACCCCGATGTCTGCGAGAGGATCGAAATTCCCGGTCATTGGATCCGGCTTGTGCCTGTAGACCGGAGATGCCCAATAGATGGACATGCCGCTCAGGGTGAGGCCCAGAAGGATTGGCACATTCAACCAGTGGCTGCACCGCACCAGCAAGTGATGCCTGCGAACTACAAGCACGCCGGCTTCGGACTCCGGCGCACTTGTAGCAGTGAGTTCCTTATCGAGTTGCGTGGGAAGAGGCACAGGTATTCTCCCACGCTACTTCCGAGCAGTCATGCCATTGGGCGGCGCGGGCGCGAAATGCGAGCGCCCATCCTCGATCAGCCAGTGATCGCCGTGGTGGACGGCCACGTAGAAAAAGTTGATTGGTATCACCGGGATGATCTGCCCATCTGGACCGTTGACATTGTGCACAGTAAGGAGCGCGTCGACGACCGCGACATCTGGGTTGATGAAGCGGATTCGGTAATTGGAGAACGCCGCTTGTGTGGTACCGTTGACGGCTTGCTGCGCCTCGGGACCGAAGTCCTTCACCATGGCGGCGTGCCCTTGCAAAAAATCACCTTGCGGCGTCACGAAGGTTCCATCCTGGACGAATAGGGATGCTCGAGCTTCGGCATTCTTCTGAACGAAAGCCTTGGCAAAACCGTCTCCGAGTGCACGAACAGCCGCATCGTCTCGAACTTGTGCACTCGCAGAGACGGTCGCACCGATGACGAGCGCACACGTCAGAAGCGCTAAGCCGAGATGCTGCATCTGGTCTCGGAACGCTGACTTGGGCTTCCGGGGTTTTGGATCGATGGTGTGAGTTGCCGTCGAGGCAACTCGATAGGTTTGTGAGAGTTTCATTTGTTTCTCCTTATGTGTGTTTCTCTTTCTGTCGTTGTCGTTTCTTGTAACCAGAAACCACGCCCCTTGGTTACAAGCAGATAGCCGCTTACATAGGCAGCTCGGTTCCTGCCTGCTCCGCCGCCATGTATGCTGCGTACCACTCCGGCCGGTTCGCGCCGCTCTGCCCATTGCGCTTCTCGTACTCGCCGTGGGCCTCTGCTGCGCGCCGGATGGCGCTTGCCAGATCGTTTGCTGATGCAAAGGTTGTCGCCGCAGGATCGATGCGGCCTGGCAACCGATAGGTGACCTCCTGGACGATCCACACATTTCCGTCGGGATCTTCGAAGGAGACATATGAGCTATAGCTCTGACGTTCGGGGTCCGGGCCGCTGATGCGGGAGAACGGCGAGCCATGGAACACTTCGCTCGCCTTGATGCCTCTGACCACTAGCTCCTTGTGGGCGGCCTCAATGTCGGAGACGATCAACCCACCCCGAGGCGAGCCAGGCGCGGCCGATGTAACTCCTTTGCCGAACGAGATCGAGCATCCTGACCCCGGGGGTGTTAACTGGACGATGCGAAAGTCGTTTCCAATAACATCGTCGGCGTCGAGCCGCCACCCGAGCCTTGTGTAGAACTCCTTTGCACGGTCGACGTCGGAGACGGGTATAAGCGCGACTTCGAGCTTCATGTCAACTCTGGTGGCGCCGGTGTGATATTTCGGTTCTTGAATGCTGCTGGCTGTTTGACTCATGTGATTCTCCTTTTGCTCGTAACTTGGAACCTCGCGCTCAACCCTTTAAGGGTGTGCTTGTGAGGACCTCCACTTTTTCAATTTGCGGGGGAACGGCCAGCAATTCGCTGGCTCGCGCTCCCAACGCCTTTGCGATCTCGCCGTTCAGGTGGGCATTGCGGCCCGCTTCGGTGGCAAAGGTATCGAAAATGCCGAACTTCCCTGGCCCGAGCTTGATTGCGTACCACTTCAAGGTTTCCTTTTCATCGCGTGCGAGCGGTTGAGCTGATTTCAGAAATGCCTCCGCATCAGCCTCCTTGCCTGGGCGTACTTCGAGCGTGACTAGTAGTCCAATTGCTTCCATTGAGTTACTCTCCTGTGTCGAATGAGTTCCGACTGCCTGAGACCGTCGGTCTTTGTTGTGGAATTGATTCTCGTGTTTCTTGCTTTCGAAATCGCCCCTAGATCGGTCTGCCTCGGGCCCCTTAATGGAGGGAGTGCCTCTTACCCATTTAGGGGAGGGTTCTCCTCCCCCTAGTCCGGTCGATAACAAAGCGCTTTCTGCCGAACACACACGCATCAATCGACCATGCCCCAGGGCCCAGCATCGCCAAACTAACAGCCAGTGCCGCGATAAAGATGTGAATCAACGCAGACTCGGCCAGTGGGCGATGGAGAGGTAGCGCCTTCCACACCTCCTCCAAAGCAACCAACCCTGCGATAACTGGTGTCCACAGGCCCGAAAGCAGAAAGATACCGTTCGTAAGCGTGAGCAAGTCTTGTGCGAAAGTGATTGGTTCGGAAGATTTCGCCGCAAGGTTGGCGAACCCGCAGCAGATCAGAGTGATGCCGAGGCAACTCCGTAGTAGAAGCAGACCAGCGCCGGGCCAGCTATTCGGAAAAGTTGAGAATAGACGTTGCAGAGCTTACCCCAACTCAATCGTATGGAGGTAGCTCCGGCGTTCGAGTCCCCTAATGGAGCGCTTCGGCACCCCTTATTCGAGGGATGTTCTGTTGTTAAAGCTGGATGATCCCGCGCTGTAGGCCTATCGCCACAGCGTGGGTCCGGTCGTTAGCTCCAAGTTTGGAAAGAATGTTCCGGATGTGGCTCTTCACAGTTTCTTCGGTGAGCGACAACTCTGCAGCGATCATTTTGTTTGGATTGCCCTTCGCAATCAGCCGCAGTACATCAATTTCTCGTGGTGTCAATGCGTCGTCCATCGCGTGCTCGGCGATTTCGACCGCGACCTCAGGGGAGACGCGTTTCTGGCCGAGATGGACTGCGCGAATTGTCTCCAGGAGTTCCTTTCGTAACAGCCCCTTCAGCAGATAGGCCCGCGCCCCGGCTTTGAGAGCGCGAGAGACCAGGACGTCGCCGGCATGAGTCGTCAAAACGATGATACGGGCATCTGGAAACTCCCCGCGAATGGCGACCATCGCATCGATGCCGCTCATGTCCGGCATTTGCAAGTCCATCAACGTGATGTCAGGGCGATGCCTTCGAAACTGTTCGAGCGCCTCGTGTCCGTTAGAGGCTTCACCAATCAGCTCCATATCTGTCTGGTTGCCAATTAGCGCGGCGACGCCCTCGCGAAGGAGAGGATGGTCGTCTACGGACAGAACTCGAATCATAGGTTATCCGGCTTTTCTTCTGAACAGAGAGAACAGAGAAAAAAGAGGGCGGGCCGCCGATGTGCGATATACGATCGAGCCTGGGATGCTTAAGTCAATTTCTGTACCAGCTCCGGCTTTGCTCCAGAAATCCAGTTTGCCGCCGACGTGCTTGGCACGCTCATGCATTCCCGGCAGACCATAATGGCCGGGGCGGCCCTCTTCCAGGATGCGGGCCGGAATACCCTCGCCGTCGTCCCGAATGCGCAGCCGCAATTCATGTTCTCCGTAGATAATTTCAGCTTCAATATGTTGGGCGCGGGCGTGGCTGAAAGCATTCCGTAGTGCTTCGCGCGCGATGAGGTAAAGCTCGCCGCGAACAGCCGGGTTGAGATCTCGCGCAGTGCCTTCGACCACCAGATGGAACGCCGCCGAATTCTCCGTCGTGAATTCCTCCCCCAGCGACCTGACCGCCTGGGACAAGTCTGTCGCCATCGCAGTGGAAGATCGCAAGTCGTACACCGCCCTGCGCCCCTCTGCAATCGCCTGATCGGCACGTTGAAGAGTCTGTTCCAGCTGAGTCTTTGCTTTTCCTTCCGGCAGCAGGTCCTCCACCAGTTGGAACCGGAGAATCAGTCCCTGAAAACTCTGAAGGAGAGTATCGTGAAGGTCTCGTGCGATGCGCGTGCGTTCATTCACGCGCGCTTCCAGCCCGATCGCGAACCTCCGCTCCAGTCGCTGAACACGGAGCCGATAGGCTGCCCACAATAAGAGCAGAACTGCGGCCGCACATGCGAAGCGGAACCACGCGGTCTGGTAGTACGCGGGAAGGATAAAGAAATCCACAGAAGCTCCCACTTTGTTCCATACACCGTCGTTATTAGATGCGATCACACGAAAGCGGTAGTGATCCGGGCGGAGGTCATTATAAAATGCCTGGCGCCGTGTGCCCGGGTTCTGCCAGCCAGCATCGTGACCTTCAAGCATGTAACGAAAAAGAACCTTTTGCGGCGCAACGTAGCTAAGTGCTGTGTAGTCAATTTCAAGATCGCGTGTCAGTGGCGGAAGGCGAATTGCCGATCCCAGCGCGTAGGGTTTGTGATCGGCAACAACAGCACTAATGTCAAGCGGCGGCGGAACAGTGTTCTCCGGCATGTGCGCTGGATCGATCACTTGCACCACGCTGCCGTTCGCAAACCACAGTCGCCCATCGAGGGTTTTTGCGCTGGTATTGAAGCGAGCTAAACCCGGACGTACTCCGTCGACCGTATCGAACACCCGTAGACTCAATTTGCTATCTGAGCGCGCCCACCATAGTTTCATCTGGTCTTTCGGGATCTCGACCAAGCCACATTGTGAATCAAGCCACAGGTTACCCGCATTGTCCGAAATGAGCGCGGTAACGTAGTTGCACGGCAGGCCGTTTCGCACTGTAAGAATCTGCTGTTTCCCATTTTTCCATCCAACCACGCCAAATGCAGTTCCTCCTAGGATGGAACCGTCGGACGCCGCAGTAATAGCCAGAACACGAGAATTAGGGTGGTCACCAAAGGTAAAGGTATTTAGCTGGCCATCGCGATAGCGCGCCAAATCACCCGTCAACAAACCTAGCCAGATTCCGTTCTGGGGATCGGCCACAATCTTTCTTGCTAACGGTATCTCAGGCGGCAGAAATTCCTGCTTGACCTTCAGCTCCCGAACCCGAAGGAGCGCTGCTGGCGGTCCAGCACTCTCAACCCAAATGGTATGCTCCGAATCTTCAGCGATCCCCATGACCGTTCCGAGAGCGCTGCCATCCTGCTTCGTAATTTGACGAAATCCCGCTTGCTCCAGAACGAATAGCTTGCTGTTCATTCCAGCCCACAAACGGCCAGCGTGGTCCACGAGAAGAGATCCTGGAAAGGCAGCGCCAGGAAACCGCGGCAAAAGGAAAAATACTCCTTGAGATCCAAGGGCCTGCAGGCGCCTCGTTGCGATCCATACGTTTCCGTCCTGCGAGGCGGCCACGGATTCCGCTGCATCCTCATTCAGCCCTTCGCGTTTAGAAAGAGTTTTCACGCGAATGTCGCGAAACATGTCGAGCCCTTGCGAGGTAGCAACCCACACGTTTCCTTCGCGATCCTCAAAAATTTGAGGTACATCGTCACCTGATAAACCGTCAGCGCTCCCATAATGAGCGATATCCGTACCGTGGATTCTGTAAAGACCACGAGTTGTCCCGACCCATAGGCTGTTCTGATGATCAATGCATAGGGCTGACACTTCCAGAGTCTCGCGGTTCAGCTTTTGCGCCAGAAAAGGCTGTAGAGTCCCAGCTACGATGTGTTGCAAAGCCGCACCCCGTCCAGGTTTCATCCCGACCCAGAGAGATCCATCTGCCGCAGGTGCTAGCGCCTCAACGCCCTCAATATCCCGCCTCGGATTGGATTGCAACGACCGAGGTCGGTAGACTATCGATGTCCCCGGTCTCCATCTGGCAAGAGATGCAGTCCCTCCCACCCAGAGATCGCCTGAAGCGTCTTGCGCTAGAAGAATTCCATAGGCGTCAACTCCGTCCTCGCTTCCATAGCAACGAACGCCGGCATCAACAACCTGGCAAAGAGCATGTGTATAGTCGCCAGCTCGAATTCGGGTAAACCAGACTTTTCCTTCTTTGTCCTCGATGATGTCCGCAACGATCCACCCTTCCGTTTTCTGGTACAGGATCAATCGGTTGTTGACAAGGTGAGCTAACCCGCTATCTGTCCCGATCCAGAGGCTTCCATCTCGTGCGCCCAACAGATGTAGGATATGGGACGAAGGCAATTCCGATCCGGATCGGGCGCTCCACCGAAGAAAACGCAGACCATCAAATTTAAAGAGTCCGGCCTCAGTTCCCACCCAAATGTAGCCGTCGGTGGTCTGGGTGATGGCGGTGGGAGCTCCCCCAAAGTACCCGTCTTGCACTCGCCAAACACTGTGCCCGTATTGCGAGATGTGACTCGTTGGATCGAGCGCGGCGCCTTTCCCGCTGGTACAGAAGACGAAAATTGTCAGAAGCACAGTGGTGTGCGCGATGCCAGAACTTATTACGTTCTTGACGGCAGCGTGTAGAGCTCGCGGAGGTTCTGGTTGCGGCATTAGGAATAGACCCGTCGAGCTTCATCGCCCAAGAATCCAGCAAAAGGCATTCAACTTCGGCCCACCCGTCAACGGCGTCCCACAGGACAGCGAGTGACCGCGCGTGATAGCCAGGATGCACCGGCCCATGGTTATTGTTCAAACCGGACTAGGGTATTGGTCAATACTCCAATCCCGCAAATTCGCGATCCAACCCTGGTTGGATCGTAGCCCTTTGACCGTGGAGGAACTATACCACCGCGTGTGGCGCTCTCTAATCTGTTTGACCGGAAGGAGCCGGGACTCCCCGAACAAAATCCGTAGGAGGTTCGGCTGATCGTGCCGTCGCTAACCCGCATGTCGCTCGCCGCTCATGTGATCTGGAAGACGAAATTCGCGCGTCGTCAATCTGGAACTAGTTCTACCATTCGTCGCCGAACAAGGCGCTGCGCTGGACTGTTATACCTCATCAACACAGGAATGCGCGATGCACATGACCTGACAGACCAACAGTGGAATATCCTCGCCCCCTAATCCCACAGCCCGCAGGCGACGTGACGGCCGAGGTCGACATTGGAGGAGCGGCGGGAAGTTCTGAACGGGTATCCTATGGATTCTCCGGAGAGATGCTCCTGGGCTGACCTTCCAGATCGATATCCGTCGCTCTGCTCGGGCAGGATGACGGGTTAGAGGGCGTCATTGGCGAGTAGAGGTGAATGTTTCAAAGGCGAATTCAATTCGTGCACGTCCGAACTACCGCGGCGAGCATCGGAGCGTGAGTTTCCTGACGATGTGCCCCGACTCTGCCGTGTGCGGGTGAGAGTGGGCATGAGCGAATGAGGATGCGAGCTCGTTGATGTACGAGGCCAACTCTTCATCTTCAGGAGCGTCCCAAACCAAAACGGGCCGTGTCCGTCTTCTGTGTAAACCGTCCACGGATGAGCACTGAGCAAATCAACTTAGCTACGCATCTCACCTGTTAGGGTCAATTGTTTTGGGAAGCTACTCGAAGCTGTCGTCCGAAGTTGTGACCGACCACACCTAGGAGGAGCCATAGAGCGCTCCCATAAATGGCGTACCAATATGGCTCTTGCGCTGAGCTTACGCGCGAAGGCCCGAAAACGATCAGCGACCCGGTGGAACTAATATGAAAGAGCTGTGCAAGAAGCACACTCTTTGTATTCGCGTAGAGCCAAACGATCAATACCCGGATAGCAGTCATAGCTAACGCAAATGCAAGAAAGAACCGAAGCCAGTAGGAACCATGTGGCGTCGCGCTCCCTAGGTAGTTGATGACCGGTAAATGCCACAAGGCCCATAACAATCCGAGCACTATGCTCGCTGACATCGCATCACTCTTCGATAGCATTTTGGGAAGCGCATAGCCCGTCCAGCCGATCTCTTCCAAGAGACCGGCCGGAATAGCGAACAACACCCCGGTGAAAAAATGATTTGGAGCATAAAGCGGCGAGAGAAATCTCGCTAGGACGACGAGCACTGCAAACACAAGTACCGGCGGAATCAGGAGTGCCGTATACCAATGCAACGGGAACCGGACGAGCAGCAGCCTGGAGAAAAACTTTCTTAAGCCAGCTTTGCCGTCTACAACTTTGGTCAGGGTGATGCCTGCAATACTGGGGCCTAGTAGCATGACGGGAAACATGAGAATGCCGGTCTTGGCTGGCAATGGTTCGCGCTGGATCAAATAACGAGCGGCTATGGTAAGGGTACCTACCCAAGAAATCGCGAACGCGAGCGCAAAGTAAGCGGATACGGGATATCGCTCGATCAGGCGCTTTCGTGTGTTGTTCACGTCGAAACCCTACAGACGATCCGTCCGAGCTTGGCTGAGCACCGTAAGAGGCACGACTGAAGGCACCAGTAGCCAAAGAGACTGTCTTCGATACTTTGCCATCGTTACGCGCTTATTATCCAGTTCGCCGCCCAGTTCCGCCCGCACACTCCTTGCTCTAGTGATCGCAATCGCATAGACCAGTATTGGGATGTAGTTGACGCCTAGAGAGATCAAATAAAGGCCCAGAACAGTTTGAGCTACGGAGCCATGCTCTCTGACCAGAACGAAGATGCCGAGAGCGGGGCTCAAGAACACTCCCGCGCTAAACTCCGTAATTATGGCTTTCGAGCCTAAGAAAACAAGGTCAATTGCGACAAGTTTGCGCGCGTTGAGCACGGAAGCATTGTAGCTCTAGCGCTAGCGTGCTCATTTGGTTGGCTCAGCAGTTGGTGAAAAAATCTTCATTCCATTTTATCGACCCTGAATTCCGGCGAAGAGAACCGCATTTTGGGTTCAAGATGTGCGGATGCCATCTGGATTAATAGGATCGCAACTGCGAGCGCCTGGCTGAAGCTCAACTCGCATTTCCGCCATCGCTTATTTTCGTGCCGGTCGATGTCGAGCGGAACGATTTGGGGGAGACGCTTGTCAGCGCGGGCCTTCAGCAGAACTCGCCCGCGTTTTCACCTGGCTCGGCGTTGTGCCATATCTGACACAGGAAGCTATCGTCAGCACTCTGGACTACATGGCATCAATCCAGAACTCGGAGTAGTGTTCGACTACATGGAACCCCCACAGGCATTCTCGGAAGAGATGAGGGATCTGGTAACGAAACGGACCGAACAGCTTGCGAAAATGGATGAACGTTGGGCCAGCTGTTTCGAGCCAGCTGACATTGCAGCGATTCTTCGCTCGCACGGATTTTGTGACATCAAAGACATCAATTTCCAGGAGATCACGTTCAGGTTCGGCCGTGCCGTTCAAGAGCTCGCGCCCAGACAGGCTGGTCTTCATGTTGTCCACGCTAAGCACTAGCCAAGCTGCCAAGACGGTATCCAGCATCGCTCGAGAATAGAAACCTAACCATTCTCCTTAGAGGATCGGACCTCAGCAATCATAGGATTTCCAGGAGGGTACATCGCCGAACTTCACAGTGTTTCGCGAGCGAGGAGAGTGAATTTCAGGCTCTTCCAAAGGATTTCACTAAGGGTGTGATCCGGTAAGTTCTTTTCTACTAGCGACACCGCGAAGAACAGCATAGGATGTTGTTCCAAACGGCGCTACTCGTCGCTAACGAATACAAAATACGCAGCTCACGAGGCTCCTGATGGGACTGAACACAAACCCGACACCTAGCGTAACCAAGCAACTAGCCGCCGCCAGGGGGCTGGCGCTGGTCCGACTGACGATCGGGGCGCAGTTTGTATGGGTCTTCTTTGAAAATCGGGGTAAGGGTCTCTATAGACCGGCGGAATATGCTGGCCTGATCAACTCTTACATTAAGATGGGACACGCGCCGGCTGCCTGGAAGGCGGTTATGGCACTGACTGCAAGCCATGCGGCGATGGCGGCTCCCATGCAGGCCGTATTCGAGATTTCTCTCGGGATCCTTCTCGTCATTGGCCTGCTTACTCGTCCGGTCGCATTCGTAGCTTTTCTCTATCTCGGCAGCCTTTGGGTTTCGGAGTGGGGTATCGGGTGGATCTGGGAACTGCTGGTTCCGATGCTCGCATCGCTCGGGCTCTCTATTGGGTACGCAGGCCGGAGATGGGGTGTAGACGGGTGGTTGTCGCAACGTTGGCCATCTTCTCCGTGGTGGTGATCAGGCTAGGTCATTGTGCGAGTGTCTGTCATCATCCCCACCCATAATGAGGCGCAGGGTATTGAGCGTGTTTTAGCGGATCTTCCGTCTGACCTTACGACGGAGGTCATCGTTGTGGACAGCAACTCGAATGACGGGACACCGGAGATCGCCGCAAGAATGGGCGCCCGCGTTGTTCCGGAACCTTGCCGTGGATATGGGCGAGCGTGTCTTACCGGGCTGGCTGCGGCAAATTCCCCTGACGTGGTTGTGTTCCTTGATGGCGACTACAGCGATCGACCCTCTGAACTGCCGATTCTCTTAGCGCCGATCACTGACGGGCTTGCGGACATCACGCTCGGTTCCCGCCTCAAGGACCGGCGTTCTACTGTAGCGCTACCCTGGCATCAGGTGTTTGGTAATCGCATCGCCGCCAGCCTGATCAGCACTTTGTACGGCTTGAAGATCAGCGATCTCGGCCCATTTCGTGCCGGGCGCGCAGATGTACTTCGCGCGCTGGCCCTCGAAGAAGCCACCTATGGCTGGGCGGTTGAGATGATCCTCAAGGGGAAATTGAGCGGATTCCGCGTGGTTGAAGTCCCCGTGAGCTACTACCCGCGTATCGGAAAGTCCAAGATCAGTGGTACGCTGAAGGGCACGATCGGCGCCGCCTGGTTCATTCTCAGCTTGATAGTGCGCTATTATTTTCGACGCCGAAGAGCCAGGGCACCACGTCCAGCCTAGGTCCGCATCAAAATTTTATGAAGTCTTCAAGCGACACCGGGGTGCTTTCGTCATGTAGCGACCGCGTGCTGGTAATCATGGCGAAAGCCCCAAGGCTAGGCGAGGTCAAAACCCGCTTGGCTTCGAGCCTTTCTGTTGAAGCCGCCACCGCTTTCTATCGCTGTCTTCTGGACGACACGCTGGCGCTAGCGCGGTCATTGGACGATGTGCAAGCCGCCATCATGTGTCCGGACTCAGACGTAAACGAGCTGGCGCAGTTGGCAGGCAGCGAAGCGAGCGTAGTTGCGCAGAAAGGCAAAGGTCTGGCTGCCGGCCTCACTTCGGTGTTTGCCCAATTCGCTGAAGGTCGCCAACGACGCACCATTGCCTTCAACAGCGATAGCCCACACCTGCCGCGTTCTGTTCTCGAAGACGCGTTTGAAACGCTGGCCATACATGATGTGGTCGTGGGACCAACGCATGACGGAGGCTACTACCTTGTAGGGGCAAAGGCTTCTTATCCTACGCTTTTTACGCGCGACGGAATGGGAACCAGCAGTGCGCTGGAGACACTGCTGGCGCGCGCACGCGCTCTCGCGCTTTCTGTAGGCTTCACAGACCCTTTTTACGATGTCGATGTAGCTGACGACTTCACTCGTCTTGCAGTGGAGTTGCGTCTTGATCCGACGAGGGCCCCACGCACCGCGCGGTGGCTAAAAGAGTGGGACCTTGTGGCAAAACCATCACGGACGGGCACGGGAGAATTGTGAAGATCACTCCCGAATGGAGAGTGTACATTCTAGGCGCCACGTTGTGCGTGGCACTAACGATCTGTTCTCGCAGCTTCGGCGATAGAGGTGGGCCGTCCTTCATGGCCTCTTTGACACTTGCGGGCATCGCATACCTCTTAGCAATCCGTGAGTTCTTCGCCACGCCAGGATTTCCCCGACGCGTTGTCGTCACTGGGCTTGTCCTGGCTTGCGTGTGGCACATCGTATTTCTTCGCGTGTCCCCAGGCGCCGACGATGATATTCATCGATATGTTTGGGATGGACGCATTCAGAGACTCGGCTATAACCCTTATGTTGTCGTTCCTGCCGATCCCGCGGTTAAGAGACTGCATACCCCGGAAACCCGCAACTTGAACAACCCGGATCTACCGAGTCCATATCCGCCTGGGGCGCAACTATTCTTCCGCGCCGTAACCGCCATTCACGAATCTGCATTTGCACTGAAAGTAGCGTTTGTCATTTGCGATTTTGCAACTACTCTCGTCTTACTCGATGTCTTGCGTTGTAACCGGCAGGGAGCACATCGGGTTCTGGCATACGTATGGAACCCATTGCTCGTCATTGAGGTGGCGGGAAGCGGCCACATTGATATTGTTTGTGCCCTATTGTTAGTGGTGTCCGCCGCTGCGCTCGGGCGCCGATGGCGGACGACTGCGGCCGTCGCATTTGGGCTCGCTGTAGCGGTGAGATTGCTTCCGATCGTACTCTTGCCCCTCTATTGGAAACGGGTTCGCGTTCGCGATGCTACGCTGGCGGCAGCCGTGGTTGGACTCCTGTACGTGCCCTTTCTCAATCACGGCCGCATTCCGATTGGCTCGCTTGGTACATATGTGCAGAGTTTCCGTTTTAATGGTCCCGTGTTTGCGGCACTCGATCATGTGGCGCCACCGCAGTTGCTGGCTGGGCTTGCAGTGCTAGTCGGATTACTAACTGCGGTCTGGCTAAGAAGCGCATCGCCCGAGTGGTCTCCGGCCGTATTTGCATGGCCGATGGCAGCATCTCTTTGGTGTGCGCCCGTTGTGTTCCCGTGGTATCCTCTCTCACTGCTGCCATTTCTGACGTCGTCCTCGACCCTGCTGATCGCAATCTGGACTGTGAGCATTTTCCCCACTTCCGTCGAATGGCACTTGCGCGCACTCGGGCGCTCGTGGGGATCGCTTCCTGGTTGGGTAATGCTAGTGGAATACGGATGCGTGGCAATCGCTGCCGTCATTATGGGGTTGCGCCGTGTGAGGGAACGTGGGAACGCTGACTCTCTGACAGACTAAAGTATCGTTCGCTCAGTTTTCGGTATCCAAAGGGGGCTCTCCAATATCTAGGCAACGTTAAGAAAGAGGATTCCATGACAAAATCGGGCTGTTATTCGATGATTCGGCTTCTAGCTGTCGCTGTACTGGTCCTTGCTGCACCGTTCTGGGCGCAGAACCGACCGCCAATTCTCGATCAGATCGCCAAGACGTATGGTCTCGACTCGTATGGGCAAGTCGAGGCCATCCGCTATACCTTCAACCTTCAGTTGCCCGGACTGAAACTGAATCTCTCCCGCTCATGGGAATGGGAGCCCAAGACCGGCAAGATTTCCTACGAAGGAAAAGATAAGGATGGCAAGCCTGTCAAGGCTACCTTTGTTCTGTCTCAGCTCAATAGCGCGCCTGCCAACGTGAAGGATGAAATTGCGCCTGCTTTCGTCAACGATAACTATTGGCTGCTGTTCCCCTTCCACGCTTACTGGGATACCAGCGCCACCGTGACTGATAAAGGTATGCAGAAACTTCCGTTAGGCAACGGCTCCGCTGATTTGGTCTCAGTAAAGTATCCCGTGGAGGCAGGCGGGTACACACCCGGAGACACCTGGGATCTGTATGTAGGGGCCGACAAGCGGGTGCAGGAGTTTATCTACCACCGCGGTGGTCCCAAGCCGCCCAGCGTTGTGATTGCAACGTGGACAGGCTACAAAAAGGCAGGCCCCCTGCTGATCTCGACGGAGCACCGCGGCACCGCCGATGGCAAGCCCCTGCATCTCTCTCTCACTGATGTGGCAGTCAAGCTGACGGGGTCGGACACCTGGATTAAAGCTCAATAAGTCACGCAAAGAACGAAGCTATCTCCAAGTGCTCTCCGAACTGTAAAATGCACCCATTCCGATGAGGGCTGACGTAGATCTGGATATTGGCCGAAAGACTTTCGCGTCTGGTCTGCTGCCAGAATTGATTGCTGTGCTGCGCCGCAGTCACCCAAACGACCTGGTCGCGGTTGTCGGTGACGAAGAAAGCGTTCGACTTGAATTGGAAACATGGTGCCGGTTTACCGGCAATCCACTGCTCGAAGCCACAGTCGAAAATGGACGCGCGCGGTTTGTCTTCCGGTGTGGCGCTGTTCCGGTGTCCCCCGCTGACAATCGACCGGTGGGCTCGCGGCTTTGGCTGTACACGAATTTTCACTGTAATCTGCATTGCGACTACTGTTGTGTGCGTTCGTCGCCCACGGCCCCGCGGCGGGAATTAGGGATCGCACGTGTACAACGGATCGCTCACGAAGCGGCGGAGCTTGGCGTCAAAGAAATCTTCGTGACCGGGGGCGAGCCGTTTCTACTGGAAGATATCGGCGAGATTCTGGTTGCTTGTGCAATGACCGCCCCGACCACGGTGCTGACCAATGGAATGCTTTTTGCCGGACGACGTGCGGAGAGTCTGCGAGCGCTGCCCCGCGATCGAATTATCTTACAAATCAGCCTCGACAGCGCCACGACGAAGCTGCACGACCTCCATCGCGGGCCCGGGACATGGGTGCGCACACGCGAAGGTATCAAGCTCGCTCGTTCGCTAGGTTTTCGTGTGCGGCTGGCGGCGACCGTTTCGGGCGATGCCGAGGCTGAGGAGTTCCGTCAATTCCTGGATGAAGAGAAGATAGCTGCAGAAGACCGGGTAATACGCCGGATCGCATTGCGTGGCTCTGCAACCGATGGCGTGGCAGTTAGCCGAGCTGATCTAATTCCGGAAGTGACCATCACTGCCGACGGTGTGTACTGGCATCCGGTCGGAGCGGAGGATGCTGATCTGCTTGTCACCCCCGACATCTTTCCTTTGTCCGAGGCCTTCGCCGCTGTCCGCCGCGCCTTCGATCGCGAAGGCGAACACGCGAATAAGCTGGCGAGAATCTTCAACTGTGCGTAACCGTTTGGCAAAGTGCCAAGCGAACTCGTGCCTGGTAAAGCCCGGTTCGTTACTTCTCACGCCGTCTTGGCAACTAGCCGCTCGAAGAATCCTTGTTGGGCGGCCGCTTGACGGAGCTCAGCGTAACCGTCAACATGAGGTGGCAGCCAACGCTGAAGCCCTTCGGCGTCGAGGATGGAGCGATGAACCAGGTTGTCGTAGCTCATCGCTGAGAGCGCGTCGGCGAAGTGATGCTCCAGTTCCGGATCGAGATCGGGCCGCGCTGTGAACATGCAATGGTTATAGGCCGTAGAGGACCATACCTCCCTAAGGGCGCCTTCGGGCACCAAGCGCTCGTTGCGCACAGTGTTCCAGAAGGGGCTGCCGATCGCGCCAGCATCGGCTCGCCCGTCGAGGACGGCGCGCACGACTTCAACTTCGCTGGTCCCGGTATCACCATGTTTGCCCAGGTCACTGTCGAATCGCAGCGTACGATAGTCTCTGCCCTCGCGCATGCCCTGCTGTTCCAGGAAGTGGACGGGCAGAATAGCTGCGTGCCCGCTGTCTCGGCTGCCAAGGGCAAGCGTCCGATTTTTCAGATCCGAAAGAGTGGAAATGGGGCCTCCCGTGACTGCGACGATCTTTGTCATCCAGCCGAGATCAGTGTCGCGCATGGCGATCGCGCGGCACACATGGCCGCTCCACTCATCGGCCTGCAGATAGGCAAGATTCGTGTTCCATGCGATATCGATACGCGGCACGGCCTCGTCTGGCTGGGCGAGAAGCGCAAGGACCTGCGCCTCGTAGCTTTGAAATAATACGACCTCAACGGGGAGATGCGCTTCCTCGTGAAAATAGCGCCGCATCCCCTCCCAGATCGTAACTACTTTTGGATTGTATGCGACAGCTCCCACCCAGATTATTTTGCTCATAAATCTCCACGGTTCAAGCAGTGTTCCACAAAAAGACTATCTCTTTTCGCAGGCGCCTGGTCTCAGAATAGCGGTATTCCCAAGAGAGACTTTCCGATGAACTCGCGCAGAACATCGCCTGTTGGCGCCATGACAGCGCCGGCGTGCGCATCGCGGAACAAGCGTTCGATTCCCAAATGTTTTGAGAACGCCGCGCCGCCGCAAATTCGCATTGCTGCCGAGGTAACACTGATAGCAACCTCACCTGCCGCAGCTTTTGATTCGAGCACACGGAGCATAGTTGTCTCACGCGGCTTCTCAAGATGATCAATCAAATCGTCAATACGCGCCGACAGACCGTCGGTATCAATCTGCATCGCCGCGAGTTGCGCGCGTAGAGTAGGCAAGCTCTCGCCGAGGCTCTGGCCGAGATGCTCGAATCTCGCGCTTTTGAGGTGCGACGCAGTTCCTGCGACGGCCGCTCGACACAATCCCAAAGCCACAGCTGCGGTTCCCAAATTAAACAGCGGGAGCACCACGTTTAGCATGGCTTGAAAGCCTGCACCATCGTCAGTGAGCTGAAGATGGGACGGGACGTCGCAATCGTCCAATGTAATAGGCGCAGAAGCGTTGGCCCGGAGTCCCATGCCGTCCCAAGGTCCTGCCACTGAAAGGCCGCGCGTCTGCGCCGGAAGAAGATAGAGGGTCGAATCGGTTGGCCCCGTTCCCTCAGGGGCAAGCGAAGAAACGATGTAACTCTGCGCATGACCCGCGCTCGTGACCCACGATTTGCTGGCGCTGATCCGCACGCCATTACCATTCCGATTTGCGCGTGATACAGGCGCCCAGAAATGACTGCGCGAGCCAGCTTCACTGAAAGCTAGAGTGGTTAAATGCCGGCCCGCACCAATCTCCTGCAGTATGGGAGCAACTGTCTGAGCCGCGCTTGGGCGCGCTGCGGCGATAGTCGCTGTGCCGAGGATGTGCATAAGGTAGACCATGGCGACGGAGGCATCTGCTTCAGCAAGCGTCGCCGTCACGGCGGCGAACGTGCGGGGACCTAAGCCTGAACCGCCAAAATCCACAGGGAGCAACAGGCGAAGCAGCCCGGACTCACCAAGCGACTCGACGGCTTCGGTAGAGAATCGTCCAGCTTTATCGTTTTGCCCTGCGGATGGCGCCAGTACGCGACTGGCGATCTCGTGGGCTTTCAAAACAGCTGCGTCATGGGTCATGTCGCACCTATCATCCACGGATCTATTTGATCGAACCAGGATGTCGCCGAATCTGTGCGGGGGGCGAACATTCTCTGGCAGTTATTGGGCCCAAAAAGGAGACGGAGACGATTCTATACGTCTACAACCGATCATGTTTACATGATCAACGCACTACTCGGCAGATTCCCGTATCCGGCCACGTTCTCGCGATTGGCACAATGGAGAGCAACGGATCGGGAAATCAAAAAACCGAAGCCGCAGGAAGATCACTGGTTGTCGAAGTCGCTTTGCGTTCTGACACACGTGAAGGCTTGCGCTGAATGTTAAATCGATTATTTAAGATCGGTGAATGGAAGATGTGAAAACGATCCGACATCGCCCAGCAAAATCAAATTGCGAGTCGAACCCATGCCATTACGAAAGGAGCCTTCAGCATGCGATCTGATATCGTTCCCGGCGCGGTATTTCCTGACTATGAACTTACTGACCATGCAGCAAAACGCGGCAAGCTCTCGGAGTTGCAAGGCCAACATCCTATGGTCCTTGTACTCAGCCGCGGTGGTTATTGCCCCAAGGACCGTCGGCAGGCCGAACTACTCGTACAGCTACACCGCGAGATCGAAGTTGGATATTGTCGTCTCTTTACGATCAGCACAGACAACATCACTCTAACGAACGAATTCCGTTCGGGCATCGGAGCGTACTAGCCGTTTCTTTCGGATGCCGGACGAGTCGTGCAAAGAGATCTCGACATCGCCGAATACACCGATGCAGAACGCGATACGATGATTCTGCACGTAATCGTTCTGGAACCGGGCCTTATCGTGTACAAGATCTACAATGGCTGGTTGGTTTTTTCCGTCGCCCCACGCTCGACGATCTGCGTCAGGACCTGCGCGCCGTCCTCCAGAAGTGCCGGCCCGATTGGGATATCACAACGCCGGAAATGAAAGCCCTATGGAAGGATGGTCGCAAAGATCTCTTTTATCCGTACGGTAAAACTTATGCGCAAACGATAGGCGAACAGGATTAGAAAAATCGCTTCCCGGCCCCTATCATGCGGAGCGACATGGCTCGACTACTATCCGTGAACGTCGGACTTCCGAGCGACATTGAGTGGAAGGGTCGCACTGTGCACACCGGCATCTGGAAGGATCCGGTGCTTGGCAGGCGTCGGGTCGGCCGGTTGAACGTAGATGGAGACGGTCAAGGCGACCTGGCCGGGCATGGGGGCGAGCAACGGGCCGTCTTCGTCTACCAGATCGAGTCGTATCTCTATTGGCAGGGGCAGCTGAACAGGGCCGACTTCGTCCATGGACAGTTTGGCGAGAACTTCACGATCGAAGGATTGCCCGACGATGTCGTGTGCATCGGCGACCGTTATCGGATCGGCAACGCGTTCTTCGAGGTTACTCAACCTCGCGTTACCTGCTATCGCGTCGGTATTCGGATGAATGAGCCCCGGATGCCGGCGCTGTTGACCTCCAGCGGACGACCGGGGTTCTACTTCCGCGTGCTGCAGGAAGGCGATGTAGGCGCAGGCGACGAAATCGTGAAGGTGGGAGAGGCGCAAGAGCGGATGACCGTCGCAGAGATCAACGCGCTCCTCTATTCGCCCAATCATGCGCGCGATCGCCTGGAGCGCGCATTGCGGATCGAAGCGCTTTCGCCCGGGTGGCGCTCGTCGTTTGAGGCATTACTGCAGAGCCAGACAACTGCAGCGGGGGGTGGGAACGCGGGGCTCGCGCCGGCAGCAGCTGGACCTCCAGTTGCACCAGGATTTCGGCGGCTCACGGTGACGGCGATCGATCAGGAATCGGCGGATGTCCTCTCGCTGACGATGCAGAGCCCGGACGGTCAGCCGCTACGAGCAGCTTTGCCTGGCCAGTATGTGGTTTTGCGCCTTCAACGCGGTGCCGGCGATCCTCCACTTTTTCGCAGTTACTCGCTCTCGGGTTCCCTCTCGACGGAGCACTATCGAATCAGCGTGAAGATCGAGCCACAGGGGGCTGCCGGAACCTACCTGCGGGATCATCTCCGGGTGGGCGATTCTCTCGATGTCAGCTCACCGCGCGGAGGCTTCATTCTGCAGTCCGGAGAGCGGCCCTTAGTGTTGCTCAGCGCGGGAATCGGGGCAACACCTGTTCTGGCGATGCTGTACTCGTTAGCGGCGGCCCGCTCGACACAACAGGTTTTGTGGCTCTACGGGGCTCGCGATCGGCAGCATCATCCATTCGCCGCCGAAGTCCGCCGCCTCATGCTCGCGCTACCGCACGGTCGCTGCTACGTTTGTTACAGCAAGCCGAACTCGCGCGACAAGGTGGGTGAGGATTTTGACGCTATTGGTCACTTGTCGCGATCGGTCTTCGACGAGGTTGGCGTCTCACGTGAGGCGGACGTCTACCTTTGTGGGCCGACCCACTTCATGGCAGCGATGAAAGAGGCGCTCGCAACGTTAGGAGTAGATCCGGAGCGAATTAACGTCGAACTCTTCAACGGCAGTGAGTCGATGACCCCTGGTGTTGTCCTCACAGCGACGCGAGCTCCGCATCTGCCCAAGGACGATGACAACACTGGTCCACTGGTATCGTTCGCGCGCAGTGGCATTGCCGCACACTGGAAGGCCTCGGCCTACCAGAACATTTTGGAGCTGGCCGAGGCTTGTGACGTCCCGGTTCGTTGGTCGTGCCGAACCGGTGTTTGTCACAGCTGTGAGAGCGGTTTGGTTTCTGGGGAAGTCATCTACGGACCGGAGCCACTCGAAAAGCCCGCCGACGGCAACCTTCTAGTTTGCTGCTCACAACCGATTCGCGACGTCGTCATCGATTTGTGAGGCCAGACCGAAATTCGATCCACAGCTGACTGCCAGGAGCGGCCTCCGGCCGCAAGTGGAGGATGGGGCGTCACATATCAGACCGGAGCCGAGGTTGGTCACCATTATGGCTGGTGGATAGAGATAGTCGGCCATCGCATTACCTTTTGCGAATCAATTCGGGTCCGCTCACCTGCTCTGCCTTGAAGTTGAGATCGACCTCGCCACGCTCACCGATCTTGCTGCTGCTGGTCATCCCGTAGTTCTTAAGGTCAAAGGGTACGACTCGCTGGACGTGTCCTGAGCCAGCACCCTGGTCGGCGATTACCAGATTCAGTGTTACCGGCTTGGAAACGCCGCGCATGGTGAAGGTGCCGACAAGGTCGTAGGTGGCTTTCCCCGTCTGGATAACTTTGTTGGATTTGAACGAAATGACCGGGTCCTGCGCGACGTTCAGCAAGTCTCTGCTCTTCAGTTCCTCATCGTTCTTGCTGTTCCTGGAATGCACGCTTGCTGTCTGGATTTCGACTTGAAATACGGCCGACGTAGGGTCGCGTGACGCGAAGGTCAGAGTCGCTTTCCATTTGTCAAAATTGCCCGTCAGGGGCCTCGAAGATTTCATATTGAACCGGATGGAGCTTTGGATGGGAGTGACCTGGAAGACAGGCACCTGCGCCCAGGACGGCGGGCACAACAATGCACTTGCCACTACGAGACAGGTGACTGGCAGTCGCATAACGAGAGTCTGGATGCGCGGGACATTCTTGTCAACCGGCCAACGGCTTTCGGCACAATGGTTGCCACTCCGTTTGTTGATTTCGCGTTAAACAGTAAACAGAGCTTGCACACAGCCTTAGAACTGGGAACCCGCTAGTATGGTATTTTGGGGTATTGCTTCGCACTCTATAGAGTAGACCGGGTGGTCCACTAGATTCAGAAATATTCGGCTTAACCATGAACATCGAAGCCGAACAGCCTAGTATGGCTTCTTCTGCAATTGCAGAGATGGTGTAGTCCTTCTTCTCCGGATTATGCATTGAGCGTAACCTCAAATCCGGCAAGATCGAGAGAGCTTGACTGCCAAAATCTCTAGTTCCGTTTGTACAAAATCCAGGGCGCCTCACCTGCTGGCTAAGTTGTAAGATCACCGTGCGGAAAATGGGAATAGGTCAAGAAAGATGTGACGGCTGAATGAATTCAGCCGCCACATATTGGTGAGCCGAAATGTGACTTACAAGACACATAATGCACTATGCTTACTGCTCTGTCAGTACTGTCAGGGAGTTTCCGCCCGTGACATAAACCCTTTCTGTTAGTAGATTTACCGCGACGAAGGTTGCGGGTACCCCCTGCACTGTAGCTGTTACGGTGTTGGTCTTACCATTGATTACAGTTATCGTGTTCAGAGCCGTGCTTGCGACAAATACACGATTCGTCAATGGATCTACGTCCAAACCGTAGGGAGTGTCACCCACCGGAACGCTCGTGACTACACTCCCATTCTTGTCAAGCACGCCGGTAGTCGAAGGCCCGATAGCCGAGTCCGTCACATAGACATCGCTGGTTACCAGATTAACCGCCGCGAACGACGCTGCTGAACCGAAGGTAGCCTCACCTAAGAGCGTCTTCTTCTTTACGTCGAAGATGTCGATCTCACTGTTACCTAGCGGCACATAAAGCCGTTGGTTGAACGGATTGACCACCAGACCTGTCGGCGAGTCCGCGCTTGTGCTAAGCATGCCCGTGATTTTATTTGCAAAACCATCAATAATGTCCACAACGCCGTCTGTGGCGTTGGAGACATACACCTTATCCCTCAGCAGGTCAACGGTGATACCCAACAACCCGTTTCCTGGGTTGCTCGTAATGGGGATCTGATCGACTACCCTATCCCTCTTGCCATCCACTACCGTCACGAAACACGGAGAAGGCTCGACGAATGTATTGCAACTGGCAATGTATATCTTGTTGGTTATCCAATTTATCGCCGGCAGGTACGCTCCGGTCGGCACAGAAATATTGTTGACGACCTGATCTGTTTTGCCGCTCACAACTGCCAGAGTATCGTTTGGTCCACCGAAAGACGGCTCGACAACATAAATTAGGTTTGTAAATGGATTTACGGCCACTCCGGCCACAGGCTGGGAGAAGTTGATCTGAGTCTTTACAGTTTGTGCCGTCGCGGCGGCTGCTAGACCGAGCACGAGACACGCTACGGAAGGCAATTTAAACTTCAACATTTTGCTCTCTCTTTCTCCGTGAAACGATCATGGGCGCAGGGGCGACAGATCGCGCACCCGCAAGGTCTGACGGGTTATACACCAGGACAACATGAGCCTAGTAGGCTCTATCGATCCTGAGGACACTTCAGTTCGAACCGCGTCCGAGTTGCGGCTGGACGCTGGGGCGGAGCACATGCTTCGCCGTCTAGCTGAGCGCTGAGTCCGACGAAAAACTCGTCACAACGGCCCATCAGCGCACTTTGGCAGCTGCTCAAACGCCGCAGCTACTACGAGGTAAAAACGTTCTTTTACTGCCCGTCGCACGCAAAATACGACGTGTAAAGGGACACCAATCACCGCACCAGACGAACCGTTGACTTGCCCAACGGACCGGACTGGTTCTGCTACGGCCAAATTGTTCATCACGCCTACCGTAGAGTTGCTATCTTTGTCTTGCTAAAGATCGACCTTTCACTGGACGGTCAGCGAAAGGCTGACGGTTTGCGTGAGATCTGAAGCTCCTGCAGCGCCAGAACCCGATCCGGTGATCTGTATCGTTGTTGTGCCCGGTTGCGCCTGTGCAGCGCCACTGCTGCCACCACCTCCGCATGCAGTGAGGGCCCCCTGCACACAGAGCAACACCAGAAACACAAGTCCATACTGCGAACGAGCATTTTTTAGAAAACGGCGGCGACCGAGCAGTAAGACAATCCCACCAGCCACGCCAGGCAATAGAAATAATCCGGCAGTGAACGGCGGGTCCTTTCGCCAAATTTCAAGCGGTCCAGCCGCGGCAGTACCCCCATTTGTTGTAATCGTGAGCGTGCCTTGCACGGGCGTGGCTGCTTGACCATTGCTGCCCATTGGAATCGTTAATGCCCCCGGACTAAAGCCACAGGTGACTCCTGCGGGCAATCCGCTGCAGCCAAGAGTCACGTTACCCGCATAATTATTGACTTGAGTAACGATGACGCTGATTTGCCTGCTTTGGCCGCGCGGGACCGTGACCGAAGTCGGGTTGGTCGTGAGGATATAGCTCGAAGCCGAGGTAACAGTAAGCGTGCCCTGATCGAAGACAAAGTAGTAGTGCTCCGCCGTGAGCGAACCCTGCGTGGGTGTGATGAAGTACTGACCGGGGGGCGATGATTGGTCGGCTGTTGTTGTTATATTCGGAGTTCCAGTGAAATACGGTGGAGCGATAGGATCGATGTTCACGCCTTGAGCCGGCGAGATTTGAAATTGAAAGGTTGGATTCGGTGCGCCGACCGGACGGCTGGCACTTAGTACCAGGATGTCGGCCTCCGCCCTGACCACATTGAGCGACACGGTGGCCGGAGGCGCGGGAGAGTAATCCTGATTTCCTGCCTGTGCAGCGGTGATAGTTACCGCCCCAATATCTGTTGGGTTTACCAATACGTTTGATCCATCAGGCGCCGGGGTTAGGGTGACCGGTCCAGATGCCGTATAAGTCACAGGTAGTCCGGAGGTCGCGCTGGCGGCAACAGTTTCAGTAGCATTGTACGGAGTATCTTTCACGTCGCCGAACATGATCGTCTGAGTGGCCGGTGTGATGGTCAGAGTACCCGGTTTAAACACGAAGCTGTAATTCTGCGCAAAAAGGGTGCCTTGGGTCGCAGTAATTGAATAGGTGCCCGCCACCGACGTCTGGGTTGCGGTCGTTGAATACACAGGAGCGCCGGTAAGGACGGCGGCAGTATCCGAGCCGACAAAACCGGTGGCAACGTCGGTAAACGCCGGATTCGGAGTATTGTAGGGGCGCGTGACGTTCGCAGGAGTGATGATCAAGAGCGCCGGGTTCACAATGAATGACTGCGTTGCTGTTGCGGGAGCATAGGTGGTGTTCCCGCCCTGAGTGGCTGTGATCGTTACTTTCCCTGCTCCTGCTATAGTAACATTCCAGCCTGTTGTGGTTTGCTGAGTGTTAACAGGACCGGTAAATGCTACATCCACCGGAAGCCCTGAAGTTGCAGTCACGCTAAAACTGAATGAGGAGCGAGGGTCACCATACGTTGCCGGTGGCGTAATATTACTGAATGCCACCTTTTGCGAGCGTCCTAATGTTACGAGCAAGGAACTATTAACCAAGTTAAATACATAGTCCTGAGCATAGTTTTTGGTCAGCGCCAGACTCCCTTGTGTGACTTTAACTGTGTATGTTCCAACGGGAAGCACGGTTCCTGCAGGTATGGGCACTCCCTTTGCATCTACAACCACAATGGTCGGGGCTCCGGTAAGGACTGATGACTGACTATCTCCCGAAGCAAAACCGCTAATCGTATAGGCAATAGTTGACGGGACCGGTTGTCCTTCTTGCAAATTGAAGTTAACGAGGCCGGTCACCGTTAAGGTTGCCGGAGCGACAGAAATGCTTTCAGTTTGGCTGGCTGGTGCCCAGGTCGAATCGCCTGGCAGACTAGCAGTCACCTTTACTGCTCCAGCTCCAGTAATGGTGAGAATGAAGCCATTCAGAGTCGCCGGACCGGATATGAGCTGGTAAGTGAAATTAAACCCAGAAGCAGAAGTATTAGTGAAGTAATTATTAAGATCGAGCGGCCCATTGCCATAGGTTTGAGGTGGCGGCGCTTTGTAGCTGATCGTCTGTGGTGTGCGGTTTGAGGGCGGAGTTACCTCGCGGATCAGGTTGTTATATTGATCTGCAATATAGAGGTTTCCGTTACTGTCTAATCCAATGCCATATGGGAGATTCAGCATCGCGCTGGTAGCTGGTCCGTTATCTCCGCCGTAGCCCCCGGTCTCGGAGATCTGGCCAGCTATCGTTTGGATATTGCCATCGCTCTTCGTCACCAGGCGGATTGCATTATCTGCTTGATCAGAGATAACAAGATTTCCATTTGCATCGGCAATCACATCGTAGGGGCTGTTCAGCATTCCGCTGGTGGCTGCATGACCATCGCCGCAATTCGTATCGGAGCATGCCGTGCGCAATGTGCCTGCTACAGTGTGGATCGTAGGAGACTTGGATGAGAAGTCGATCTCCCGTATAACGTAGATGTCCGCCTCGGCGAGGAACAGATTGCCCTGCGTATCAAACGACATGCCGGCAACATATCCGAGCGTGGCGCTGAGAGGAGCGCCGCCCTCGCCACAGGAATCAGTCGACGACGAACAGTCCAGTGGCGGATTACCACTGCCGTTGGCGGCCGTCGCCGCAGCGACATTGCCGCCGACGGCATTGATCTGGTCTGGATTCGCGCCTTGCGGGCCATCGATTCGGTGGATGACGTAATTAGCATCTGCAATGTAAATGTTGCCTGCGTTGTCCACGGCAACTGCCGACGGAGAAAACAAAATGGCAGCGGTAGCAGGTCCGCCGTCTCCGCTGTATCCCGATTGACTGTGCATTGGATCACCCGCAATCGTGCTGATGTTTCCAGTACTCGCACTTACCATCCGAATACTCTGCAAAGTCGCATCCGCGATATAGAGGTTTCCAGCGGCATCCACAGCAATGCCGGTTGGCGTTCCCAACGTAGAGGGAGGAATTTCTCCGTTAGGTAATTGTGCTGGCGCCAGTGCCGGGCCTCCGTCACCGCAAGTGTCTGGAGGCGTGCACGGGGTAGAGTTAGCGGGATCCAATGAACCCGCTAACTTATACTGAAAACCCTTAGTAGGATGGGGGACACGCAACGCGAGAATAGGAGGTACTGTCTGGCCTCCATAGATCACCCAAACCCCAGCCGCTTGAGATGGAGACGCAAAGTAAATATTCCCCGCTTTATCGACGAAGATGCTCCCCGGTTGCGCGATCAAACTGCCATCTGCAGCAATACTGTCATACCGGGACGGCGCGTTCGGATCAAGCGAACCTGCAAAAGTCGCGATATCGCCACCGATGAGTTTGGTCGCATCTTGCGCCTGCGTTGGATAGGGGTGAAGGAGCACGCCCAACAGCAAGAAGCTAAAGAGCGATTTCATGACCAATCGTCTTGTGCGTGCCAAGCCCCGACGCACCCTCCACTCTTCTGTCAGACTCATAGGTCTACCTCTTTACTGTTGCACCAGGTAAAACTGAACGCTCGACACAGGGTTGCTTGTTCGAAAATCCAAACCGCTCATCACCAGAACTGCTTCGCCATTGATCTGGCCCACTACCGTGCTCAAATGCAATCTGCAAGTGGGCACACCGTTGCTGTTCACGCCTAGATCTCCTGTGCCGACGCCGTTCGTAGCACAGCCGCCTTGAGGATCGATTACGACCATGGTGGCCCCCGTGAACAGCCCATTGATCAGGCTGCTTTGCGAGCCGAACTTAAACAGACTCGAAACGTCGGCTGTCTGCGTTACGTCGTCGTTTGCGAAGATCCCGCCGCTCAGCCCCACCGAACCATCGACTGCCGGACCGAAGCTGACTGGTTGCGTGAGGACGGGAGTAGTGCTGGAGTACTCCACCTGAAATCCGACAAAGTTGGCGCCAGCCAGCGATTTGGTATCCATAGGGTTCACCGGTTGAGCGAAACCAACTGCAGAGCCGGTATGCGTGTAATCCACAACGGCCATTCCTGATGCGCTGAAGTGGAAGGTAGTGGGAAGAGTGTACGTGCCTGAAGTGTTGATGCTTACCGCGGCCGCTCCATTTATCAGGCTGCAGTCGCCGCTAAATGTTGTGGGAGTGTACTGGTTCTTGTACGTGAGAGTTAAGGGACTTCCAGTAAAGTCGAAATATTCTGCGTTCTCAAAGGACCATGCCTTTCCATCAGGGCTGGTGCTCGCGACAACATCGCCGCGCTGGTAGAACTGCGGAGAAGGATACGATCCTGAATTAGTAGGCACCATGCCATCGAGGAGATAGCGCAGGTTGCCCGAAAGAGGGAAGCAGTTCTCCTGATGAACCATAACGACTGGTGCAGTGGTGTTGTCGCCCGGCCTTAGGATTGCACTGGTACCCGGAAGCTCTATAGCAAGCCCGCCAGATCCCATATTCAAAAAGCCCCCCTGCTGAACGAAGTTGCCTGAGGAAGAGATCGGTGTGGAACCGTCGATCGGGTGCGATTGATAGCTGTAGGCGTGCTGCGTGTCATCAATCGCCAGAGTCCAGTTCAGTGGACTTTGCGTTCCGATGTAGGCGTTGCTTGTGGCTGCTGGGTTCGATGGTGGAAGTGGCGAAGAGGGGGTCAGAGTATACTTCCCGGGGTCGCAAGCAGCCAGAACGCACGTGAAGAGCAGGAGATAGAACGTTCGCCCCCGGCTGAACAGACGCGGTGTCGAGAGTCGTCTGACGGCGGATTGGGCCATATTTCTCTTCTCCAGAGTTAAAAAGACAACTTCAGTGCGAACTGTATGGTGCGAGGACGGTGCGCATCCACGGGATGGAGAAATGAGCTGCCCGTGAGACAATCTGCTCCATCTCCCCCGGCGGCGCTGTAATCCACCACTTGGCCGCCATAGCAGCTCAAGGTATTCTGTGCCTGGTTGCCGAGGGTCGGATTGAAGATACGGAATTGGGTATGGTTAAAGACATTGAACGCCTCCGCGCGGAACTCAAGGTTCACTCCTTCGTGCAGCGGAAAAGTCTTTTGCACCGAAGTGTCAAAGTTCCAGCGCGGAGGATTGTTCAGGGAGTTACGGCCGGCAGTCCCAAAAGTTAAGCCACGGGGAGCGGCATAGGCGGCCGGGTTGCGGAGGAGCGGGCCAATGCTCCTTGCGTTGTCCCCGCCTCGTGGCCGCTTGCCTCGAGGATCCCCCACCAGATCCGGATACGAACCAGATCCGATCCCGTTCGCCACGCCAGCATTGTCCAGCACCGAAATACCACTTGCGCTGCCGTTGTTCACAATTGTGAACGGGATACCAGTCTCGTAAACGGTAATGCCGGAGAGCTCCCATCCATTCAACAGGTTGCGCGCGAAATTGGAGGTAGCAAAGGCTGACGGCGGACGGTCAGACGGGTCATGCAGCTCGGTGTCGGGGTTCTTGTTGATGGTGCTGAGAAAATGCTGCCAGAAACTGAGCAGCGGAAGGTTATAGATGTAACTGATATGGAGCAGGTGCCGCTGATCGAAGTTGGAGCTGGCGTAGTTAGTGCGGATATTCGCCGAATTCACGAATGTGGCATCGGAACGATCGGATGCGTCATCAAGCGAGTGGCTGTAGGTATACGAGACGCCCAGCGTGAGTGGACCTTGCGTTTTACGCAGAGTCGCCTGGAAGGCGTGGTAGGCGGAAAAGGCAATATTCTCTAACGAGAATATCTGGCCCAGCGTGGGCGCGTAGGTTCGCAGGGCATTCGGGTTACGGGCCTGGCTGCCGGGAGTGCCGTAGCAGGCGGCCTCGAAGTTCAATGCCGCGGGTGTGCCGGAAATGATGGTGCCATTGCGCAGCGCATACCCGTTGACCGTGCCATTAACTCCGCCATCAATTCCGAACCCACAGTCGCCTCCCTGACTCGCGCCCGTTACCGGGTTGTATCCCGTCCGGATGATGGGTTCGTGTGGTCCAAAGGGATTTGCACTCGCAGGGAGCGGAAGCAATTGGTTGATCTGCCGATCGGCAGTCAGATGCGTGCCGCGGCTGCCCACGTAAGCGGTGGTCAGCAGCGTGTTGTATGGCAGCTCGCGCTGTATACTCAGGCTCCATTGCTGCACGTAAGGCCACACTGCCTTTTTGGGGATGGACGTCACGTTCAGCGGATAAGCGACGTTGCGTCCAATCGTTCCCCATCCCTGGGGGCTGAGCGCGGTCATGTCCAGCACCACCGGAGCCGATGCCTCCAGTGATCCGGTATTTGCTTCTTCGCCCGTGCCGTGCTCAAAGAAGACGCCGTAACCAGCGCGGATCGCGGTGCGCCCATTTCCCCAGGGATCCCAGGCAAAGCCTACTCGAGGGGATGGGTTGAAAAGATGTCCGGCCATGCAGCTCGAGGGCGGTCCATTCTTGCCGCATTGGACGAGGCCATTGAGCACGCGCGTATCGAGATTGGCCTGCGGGTTGTTCGGATTGAGGGGGATCGGGTTTCCTGTTGCAATGTCAACAAGCTCTCCGGTCGCGGAATCGACCATCAAACTGGATGCAACGGCTTTGTTGTATTTTGCCGGGTCCCAGTTGTAGACGTTATTGTCTACGGTGTGGTACGTGCCGAATAGGCTTAGCCTCAGACCAGCATTCACTGTCAAGCGCGAATTGACTTTAAAGTCGTCTTGGATGAACGGCTCTACGATCTGGTAACGCTGCCGGTATCGCGCCTGCCCGCTGTCCTGCTGGTAGCTGGCTATCGCGCCATAGACACCGGAGGCGTCCGAAGGGTTCGTTCCAGGAGGAATGTAGTAATACAAAAAGTCACCGAAGGCGTTGCCAGTCGAGAGATAGTTATTTCCTTGAACGTTGCTGAAAGTAAGAGTCCCTTGCGTGTCGCCGGTGGCGGCACCAATCGGAGTGTTGTCCTGATTTCGCTGGTATATGATCCACTGCGCGCCGAATTGCAGGTTGTGCCGTCCGATAACCTTTGTGACGGTATCGTTGAAGCTGTATGTTGGATTGGTATGCTCCCACGGGATGTATGCCGGATCGATGTTGAACCCGAGACCGCCGTACGCTGCATTGTTGCCAGCGATTGAGATCCCTGGAAGCTTGGTTGAGCCGGTATTGAAGATCCTGCTGAGACCGCACTGAAGGTTTCCATTGAAGTCAGGCGAGCACGGCGCGCTCAACTCCGGAGGATATTGGAGCGTGACCCCCGGCGCAGGAATATTGGTGAGCTTGACGCGCGAATTGGTGTAGCTCGCAACAAACTCATTCAGCAACGAAGATGAGAGAGTTGCGGTCAGCCGGGCGACGAGGCTGATCCCTGGAGCATAGTAGCGGCTTTGGATGGTAGGGAAGCTGTTCGTCAAATAGGTGTACGGCGGAATAGGCGTAGTCTCGTCCCACTCATCGTGAATGTAGCGGAAATTGGCTTGGAGCTTCGAGTTTATGGTGTGGTCGATGCGGAACAGCTCCTCGCGCCAGTACGTTGGCAGAGAGACATCGACGTTGTAACAGGATCCAATGGTGGAGTTGCAGCCCGATGTCGCCGTGGGAAAAGGGATGACGCCGGTATTGAGCAGCGCGACAGCGTTGCGATTGAGTGACGAACTGCCATAGTTCAACTGGTTGTCGTAAAAAAATTCGTTGCTGCCGCCGGGAACTAGCGGGCAATCCGGATATGCAGAGCGGTCAAGTGTCTGCGCAGTGCCGTAGGCTGGGCAGACATCATTGAAGTCGCCATTTCTTTCCTCGGCTGAAGGCACAGCCTGCCGGTAAGCTGTAGGAGACTTTTCCAGCCGCACCTCCTCGGAAAAGAAAAAATGCGTCTTGCCTCGTCCGTCGTACAACTTAGGCAGATAGATCGGGCCGCCAACGGTGCCGCCAAAGTCGTTGCGGCGGTAGAGCGGAGCGCCATGTGTCACGTCGAAGTAACCCTTAGCATTGAATACTTCATTGCGCAGAAACTCATAAAGATTTCCGTGCAGATTGTCGGTACCAGACCGGGTGGTCACAATGGTCGTGCCGTTCCCCGTGCTTGGATACATCGCGCCATAGTTGGAAGTGAGAACCTTGATCTCCTGAATAGCATCAATGCTGGGATAGACAATCAGCGTGCTGTGGTCTTTATTGATGCCTACGTTTAATGTTTCCGATCCGTCCACAAGGAAACTGTTGTATTCGGTGCGCCCACCGTTGACGCTGTAAGCTACGCTTCCCGCCTGCCCTACCTTGGCTTCATCCTGCTGGGTCTGATTGCTGACCCCCGGCACGAGAGCAACATATTGGGTGAAGTTGCGTCCGTTCAACTGCAGGCTTGTGACTTCTCTGCCGGTGACTGTGCCTGTGACCTCGGCATTCTCTGTTTGAACATCGGTGACCGAGTTCGCCTGCACCTTCACTTCGGCCTGTTGCTGGCCAACACTCAACGGGACGTTATATGTGAAACTCTGTCCGACGCCTAACTGAATGGGATTGCTGATGCTCGTGCTGAACCCTTCCGCCGTGACTCTTATTTCGTACTGACCGGCAGAGAGATAGGGGACCGTGAATTGTCCTGAGCTATCTGTGCGGGTAGTGAGCGTGGTTTTCGTCTCCAGATTGGTGATCTCAACATTTGCGCCAGGCACTACGGCATTCTGTTGATCGGTGACCTGGCCTGAAAAACGCGCTGTCTGCGCAACCGTGCCTATGGCCGCAAACAACATCATCAGGACAAGTACTACAGCAACCCTTTGGCTCAGGAGTTTCCACATAGTCCTCTGAACCCAATCTCGCATTGTTAGCCGCGACGCTTTGTGGTCTTAGCCTTGTCGAATGTGCAAGCTCGTCCCTATCCATGACAGGGTGAGCGCGGCAACTTGTTCCGCCGGCACAGAAAGATTGGCTGAACTTTCAGACCGCGTGCTCATGTGATTTAGATATTGTGCGATTAGTCTGCGATATTCTCTGGCGTGCGTGAGAACTGCTTGCTTCTGCCGAACCAAATACTACCCACAAAACATCTGCCGATAGGTAAATTGACAATGAATTCGCACTATTGAATTGACCTTATATTCACGGCATATTGATGTCGGAATCTTAGCGGAAGCGCGATAGTCCAAATTGCCGTGAACGCCCCAGGGAAGCGACGCGGCAGCCAAGAGATTTCCCCCATCCAAACACTCAATTCGCTCGAGTAAGTCAGGTCCATCACACGAGGTTGTGTGTGTGCCTAGATGCTGCTACGAACTGTGCGCTGGCATGTGTGCAGTTTCTAACTAAGCGAAGGAGCTAGTAGTATGAAGCGTTTCTTATTGAAAAGTCTGTTGATGGGACTGCTCGCGGTCGCCATCGCTGCGCCTTCTGTTTCGCAGGCGCAGTCTTCCTTCACTATCGAGGTCCTGACTGCGGGTTCCTCAGCCCAGTTCTATGTCTTTGCTGAGGCGGCTTACCAGTTGGCCAAGGCCGGCGGGACCGCAAGCCATTACACTGCAAAGAACGCTGGCTTTGTGCACGATAACCGCGGCGCTGGCGTCCCTGACGAAGAAGGAAACCTGTGGGTGGTGTGGAACTCTGCAGGTCAGGCGTGGGCCTACCTCAGCGTGGACTCCACGGTAGGTGTGCGCGCATTTGAGTCCGCACCACGTGCCTCGCTGACCTTCCCTTCGACTCTGCCCGGAGCGGGCAACATCGTCACCACGTGGGACGATAACTCCACGGATGTCGCTTTGCCTTCCGCGTTGCATAGCAAGCTGACCAATGCGACGTTCACCGCAGCCAACACCGACATCCGTCCTGAGGATGCCCTGTACGCGACTAATCACTACCACGGAAGCGGAACCGGCTGCACCGGGACGATTTATAGGAGCGCATCGAGCGGTTCCACGGCGACAGCGAACGTGGTCAAGTTCGCCTTGACTGGCAATGACCCCTGCGCCACCACTCATGCAACGGTCCCCCTCGTCACGATTCCGGTGGGCGCTGCTCCTGTTGTGTTCCTTGTCAACAGTTCGGATACCGCCTCGGGTCACCTGGGTAATAGCGCGGTTAAGAATATCAGCGGGGCCAACGCCGACAAGCTGTTCGACGGCACCGAGTGCGATGCCAGCCTTTTCGGTGGCAACTCCAGCGTGCCGGTCACTGCGTGGCTGCGTGAGCCATTATCAGGAACCATGAACACAACCGAATTTTCGGTCTTCCAAGTCCATGGCCCTTCGCAGGAGACGGGCGTCACTACCAACCCTTTGAACCAGACCTGCTCGTCAGGCCGAGGTAGCCGTAAGCGCGGCATTGGCACAGGCGAAATCGTCTCTGATGTAAGTGGCAATACCGATAACGCTGGCTATATCTTTTTCAGCTATGAGGCCGTCAATGGCAAGACCAATCTCAAATACGTGACTCTGGACGGCATCGATCCTTTCACGGGGACCTATAGCGGTGGCACACTGCCAACATGTCTTACAGGCAAGGCCATCAAATGCACTGTAACTCCAAACAGATCTTTCGCAACCCTGCGCGAGGGCACATACAAGGCTTGGTCCGTCTATCGCGTCATTAGCGACGACACAGGCGCAGTCAATGCTCAAAAGCTCGTGGCGAGGGCGCAAAATGTCACTTCCTCGATTGTGCCGGACTTCGTTCCCTTTAGCCCTGTCTGCGGCAGCAGCTCATCTTCGGATGAAAAGGGTCTGGATGTCTATCGCGAGCACTTCTCCTACAGCGTGTCAAAGATCCAATCTATAGCAAACAATACCGTTACCAGTACCGTTACCAGCACCCCCAACGATGGTCCAATTCAGGCCAGCATTAAGTGCACGGTCGGCCCCCCGCGCTCACTGCCATTTCGAACCTTGGGAGGTTACATTAAGTCGAGCAACACCGATACCGAGGTGATGGGAGATGTCGGCGGCGTCATTCAGGGTCCGTTCGCTGGCAACCCGCCAGTTCCCGGCCCAACCACGAGCGTCAACCGCTAGTTAGCGTAGCGACCACAGAGGGGCAGGTTTTGCCTGCCTCTCTGCTTCACCAGAAATGCAACTGTTTTTCTAAACGCTTTCTGCTGCAAATACAATTTCGCGAAAATGTCCCAGTATCGAAAACAAGATTTGATAAGTCGCTGCTCTAAGTTCAGAGGATCTGTTTTGTTTCGATCGGCATTCCTTACGATCTTCCTTCTTCCTGTTTACATAGGCTTAGCTCAAACATCCGCCTTAAAGGCTCCCAACACGCCACCACTTCTTAGTAATGAGCCAACAACCGACGCGCAGCACCGAGAGCAATTTGATGTATTGATGGTCAATAGAACAGAATTTTCAGAGACACAGGTGGAGACCGGACAGACAGCTACATTTCCGATCTACACGGAAGACCTTCTGCGGGTGCAGTGGCGTCAACATGATGCCATCGATGTCTCGCTGGTAAAACCGGCTGGAATCAAGAAGCCGCCGGTAGTGATCTTCCTGTACGGTTATGGCACTGACCCAGATAAATTTCTTAACCAGAAGCTTTGTGAGACCATCGCGAGCAAAGGGTTTGCGGCTGTCGGCTTTCAGTCCGCACTTACTGGCCCGCGGTATCACGACCGGCCTCTGAAACAGTGGTTTGTCAGCGAACTGCAAGAGTCAATCGGCGCATCCGTCCACGATGTGCAATTGATGATCGATTATCTGGAAACGCGCGCGGACCTTGACACAGGCAGGATTGGCATCTACGGACAAGGATCCGGCGGAGCGATTAGTATTCTCGCCGCCGCCGTAGATCCTCGCATCAAAGCAATCGACGTTATGAATCCATGGGGAGATTGGAAAGATTGGCTGGCGCTCTCTCCAGTTGTACCGGATGAGGAGCGCGCCAGTCTAACCTCGCCCATGTTTCTTGAAAAAGTACAGCCGGTAGAACCGATACGCGTGATGCATGATCTCGAAGATCGTCCATTTCGATTGCAGGAAGCATTATTTGATTCCGCAGTACCCGAGGCGGCTCGGGAGAAAATAGAAGAGGCCCTTCCCCGGAACGCAAAACTCGTGCGTTACGCAGGCTTGGCCGACTATGCGACGAAAGTTACACAGAACGGGCGCATGCTCGACTGGCTTCAGACACAACTAAGCGGCGTCTCTCCGGCTTTATCGTCGAACTAATCTCTTCCGATTCTTGGTGGCTCTGTCCAAAAATAAACCACCAGCTTCTGATTTGCCGCTGGCATGCCCGCGCTCGCAATTAGAATTTAGCTAGGCGATACGGCTCCAGCGAATGCGCCAAGGCACGAACCACTCGCCTGAACCCAGGGAACTGTGACCAGCGAAATTCGGCACTGAACCTGTTGCGTTGTGACTGTTGTCCGACGCGTCCTCTGTCCAGACAGGATTGTACGGTAGCCGCTCGCCTGAGTCTGACCACATGCCGAGAGTCCGGAATCTGATCGCTTTACGCTGATCAAGCATCTTCTCCAGCCGTTTCATATCACTTGGCATTGTCATGGCTAAGATTCTAATCCAGCATGTTCAATCGTGTGCATCGAGAGGCAATGTACAAGTGGGAGCCGTGCCTCCGCCACACAGAACATCCCCGGGCAAGCTCTTTGAAAGATATGTGCTTTGACATCCACTACCATCATCCTCAGTGGGGACGAGCCGCCGATCTTCCTCAGTTGAGGTAAAAGACTGACTTGTTTGGATTACTTTCAGTTGGATCACCTCAGCCACTTTGCGCTTGGGCCGTCTTGGACGCGACCGCGTCCAGAACCCGTGTCGAATAAATCAATGTCGCCAGAACCCGTGCGATCTGTCGCGGAACTCGATCAGTTCACGAAGGCAATATGCCGTTTACTGCAGGACCAAAAACCTCCCACTTCAGTGCCTCCCACTTCATTGCTCCTTCCAAGAAGTAATTGTGAAATACTACTCACGAACTTCAGAATGCTTTTTCGTTGAACGAAGGCGTCCGAAGGTGGAAGTTTGGGTGTTCTTGGAATTCTGGGAGAACGCTGTACAGTGACCGTACAGCAGATTTGGAAGTGATGTAGTTTGTTCCGATCCTGGCATTCCCGCGATCAACAAGTTACGTGTTTTCAGTGGCTTTGTCCGGTTCGACTCCCGCCGCCTCCAAACAATTTATTATCAATCACTTGAAAACAAAAACTGCGTTTAGGATGTCGGTTCCATCGGCATACTTCGACATATCCTCTACATACTGAGAACATATTCTGCTGCCAGAACATTCTTTCTGGTGGGTTGGCTCTCGGTGCTGGGTGAGTAGACGAGGGTTGCTCAACAAAAGCACTTAAGAAGTGGCTTCACCTGCTCTCGCAATGTATGTGCGGAAGTTTAGGAAAGAGGATGTTTGGTCAGCACGAAGGTGGGATAGTGCACTACTGACGAATCGCTCACCACGTATAACAGTGCTTGTAGCAGGCAAGAGGTCGGATTCGGCATCCGATTTCACAACAAAGCCCATTGGTCCAATTTGCATGCTTCGTGCACCAAGTCAGGGTGAACATACGAAGTTAAAAACATAATTTTCGAAGCAGGTGCGACCCTGCGTTCAGGCCGTTGAGCTTCTGAAATGCAACGTCCAATAAAAATCTGGTCAGATCCGTAACTCTCTACCGCTCTTGACTGCCTCCATGCCATCTGAGCTGTCACAAAGAACTGCGAGATCCGGTTGTTGTTGCAGAAGTTATTGAGGAACAAAGGATGGTCCTTGGAACCTGAAACCCGCGTGCGGCGTTCTCGTCTCCAGAATAAAGGGGTCAGCGATGATCTTTCACAAGGTTTCTCCGCCCGAAGCGCTTGGGCAAGGCTTGCAGGAGCGATGTACTTTCCCATTCCGTTCATGACCTGACAGGTTGCGGATCGCGTTGTTTGTGATTGTTGTTGCCTTTTTCCAAGAGAGAGCATGCAGTAGTTACACAGTCTGAAGCGATGAATTCATCAGTCCGATATTCGTCGGGGACCGCACAAAAATGATCCGTGCAACCCGACCTGTCGTCTCGACGATTCTCGCGCGCCATTTGTGCACTGTGTCAACCTCTCACTGAACGTCCGCTGTATCTGACAAGTTCTCAGTGGCGCTATGTAAATGCCAGCTCGCGTCAGACAATTCAACGACTTATCCCTGCAGCGTAAATTGGCAGTCATCCTGCTTCTTTGAGGATCAAGTTTGGCTGCGCGCTCGTACCTAAGCTCAAGGCTGAATCGTCGGTAGTGTGGCGCCGGTTTCGAGGGGTGCCAAACCAGGCACACTCAGTCGGCACCCTTGATGGATTCCGGGCATCCGAACCCTCTCCCGTGACACACCAATCTGTCCGACGTCCGCATCGTGCTAACTTCCCGGACGGTTGTCGATTCAATTGGGCCTCGCACCGCCGGCTGACATTGGGCCTGCGGACAGCTGTGCCCTCAAACCGAATCTAGGAGATCGAAATGAAAAACATCTGTTCGATGACGTACACTTTGCGGTCTGTGATCGCCCAGACAACCTCTTGGGCTTCAGTTCGCAAGGTCAGGCTTCTTATGGATGCTTTTCGTTGAACGACAGCGTCCGAAGGTGGAGGATGGGTGTGTTCTAAGGAAATCTGAGGGAAAACGCTGTACAGTGACTGTACAGCAGATTTGGAAGTGATGTAGTTCGTTTCAATCCTGGCATTCCCGCGATCAACAAGTTACATGTTTTCAGCAAGATCGTCCGGTTCGACTCCCGTCGTCTCCACCAACTAATTTATAATCAGCAATATACAAACGAAAACCGCAGAATAAGCGGTGTTGCCATTTTTTAAAGTGCGAGCAGTTCCCTGACCACCATCCGCGCTATGACGGATGCCCATCCGCAAGACCTGTAGGACTGCGAACTGATCGCAGCAGAATTACGCGCTCTGGTGAGCGCCGCAAACAGCGGCATACATGACAGCGGCATTGAAGACCGGTCGCGACTGCTTGGACGTATGGAGGAATGCCGATTCCGGACATGCGCCGAAAGCCAAGGCTGAAAGATTCATGAAAGCGCATTCAAAGTAAGGTTCGGGCCATGACGAGCGGCCCGATCCAGTACCTTTGAATGCTTCGGAGGACTGGTACGATCCATGCTTTCGGCGCATTTCCCGCATGTTAGCCGGTCATGAATGAGCGAACTAGATCACATGCTGGCGCATTCTGGCGAGAAGAGTTTCCCCTGATGATGCCCGGCTTTCACGGCTTGCTGTGAATGGCCCGCGCTTTGGATACGAACATGACCAGAGGGGCGGCGGCAACGGCTACCTTGGCGTAACGTTCGATCAGTTCGCGCCGGTTCGTTAACGCTGGCTCATTCTCCGCATCGGAGGAAGATGAAACCTCAATGTTCTCGTCTTCCGGGTGCTTCTCTTGTGGTCGCTGGTTCATGGCACTGGGTGGACCTTTCTTTCTTCGATTTGGGAGAGATTTGTTAGTTAGCCTCTAACTCACAGTTTAGGGAATCGTGTTCGCTGATGTGCTCGATCCGTACTTACTACTGCTGTCCGGAGTATAAGAAGCATTGTACTGGTTCGCGGCTGTCAGTGAGAGTCCGCTGAAGGGCACGGCAATTTGCCTGCCGTCCAGCAGCACTCCGGTATTGTTGCTGAAGCAGTTGGCGACCACGACATCTGGCGTGCCGTCGAGGTTCAGGTCGCCGGCGGCGGCTGAATAGGGATTATTCCCTACCTTGAAGGGCCCGACCAGCGTATAAGAAGCCGCCGTGATTCCCGCTAGGAGATCGACCGTGCCATCGGTGTAATTGGATACCGCCAAATCTGGAATGCCGTCGCCGTTGAAATCGGCGAAGTTCACGTCATCCGGTCCCTTGCCGACAGGAATAATCGTTTGCGTGCCGAATGCGCCGCTGCCATTGCTTTGCATCACGCTGACCGTGTTGTCGTTGAAGTTTGCAACAGCCAGCAGCAGGCTGCTCCCGCTGCCATTGACGGCCAGGGCCTGCGGGCCGGAACCCCTGCCACTGCCTATGCTTTTCGTGGTTGCGGTAAACGTGCCGTCTTTGTTGTTGAGAAGGGTGCTGATGGTTCCATCCGCAAAGTTGGCCACTGCCAAATCGGAATAACCATCACCGTTGAAATCACCCGCGCGAATGGCTTCGGGGTCGCGCCCAACAGAAATAGCAGAGCCCGACAAGGTAAGAGTACCGCTTCCATTACCGAGAAGGATGTCGATTGTGTTGTCACCAGTATTAGCAACTGCCACATCGAGTTTGCCGTCATTGTTGAAATCGCCGGTGGTGAGCGATGTTGGAGTATTCGCCGTCGAGCCGACAGTGTAGAAGGTCGAGGTTCCGAATGTTCCATTGCCATTACCTAGCAGGACGGCAATTTCGTTCAGGTTGAAACTGCCGACGATCAGATCCAGCGTTCCATTGCCGCGCAGGCTGATTGCATGGACCTCGGCCGGCCCGAAACCTGTTTTAATCAAGATGTTCGTAGCCGCCTGGAAGGTGCCGTCACCATTACCTAGCTGCACACTAACCGAATCGGTCTGGTAAAGCGAAGTGATCAGGTCGGGAATGCCGTCGCCATTGATATCGCCGAGCACAGTCCAAACGGGCAGCGTGTTGCTTCCCGTGCTGGTCGTTGTCTGCGGAGTCAGTGCCGTGGTAGCAGTGGCCGTGTTGAGTGTCACTGGTGCTACGACAGGACTGCTCGTGGTCACATCGGTAAAGGACAGCGTGCCGCTGGGCGCGCTGAAACCAAACCCGAAAACGTCGATTGTCGCAGTGGTTGTGGTCAGCGATGCGAATGTGGTTAGCGACTTGCCAAGGTTGGTCAGTTGGAAATTAGATGTGACAGTCCCGGATCCCACCTGCACGTTGTAGGGGCCACCCGGTATGCCGTTGGCTGTCATAGCACCCGAACTTGCCTGACCGCTGGCATTGGTGGGTTCGCTGATGGTGGTCGATGCGTTGGAAAAAGTAAGGCTGGGCTTGAGTCCCGTGGGCGCCGTGAACGTCACTGCGACGCCGGGCACCGGATTTCCTCCTATGTCGGTTACTGTGGCGACCAGGGGGTTCGCGAACGCAGTGCGAATCGTCGCACTCTGGCCACTGCCGCTGGTGAGCGCGATGCTCGCCGGGACACCGGGAGTGTTGGTCAGGTTGAAGGTTGCTGATGCGGCGCCATCTGTTGCGCTCACGGTATACGAGCCCACTTTGCTGTTTGCCGTGAACGTGCCCGCGCTGGCTATGCCGGATGCGTTGGTCGCGATCTGAATTGTGTTGGTTGAATTAGAGAAAGTTCCGCTCTGTCCGTTGCTTCCAGTGGTGGCCGTAAAGGTTACGTTAGAACTAGGAATGGTTACGCTGCCCGCGTCCTTTACGGTAACCGATAGGGCCGTGGCAAACGCCATACCAATGCTGGTGGACTGCGTGCCGCCGCCGTTATTAATGCTCACGCTGGCTGGAACCTGGATTACCGTTGCAGTGTCAGTCCCCGTCGCCGCCGTAGCCGAATTGGTATGAGTCAGATCGCCCCCGCCCCACGCCATCGCGGTGTTGCTTACCGAGACCGGCGAAGTAGCCGGGACATCCACAGTGAGATTGATGATCGAATTAGCTCCGCCCGCTATTCCCGATGTCGAGGTGCAGGTAACTGTACCGGCACCGCTGCAAGTCCAAACAGCGCTCCCGGTCGAGGTATACGTATTGAGGGTGTAGCCGGAAGGCAGCGTATCCGAGACTGTCATTGTTCCGTAGGTCAAACTGCCGGTTGCCGTATTGGACACAGTGATATTCCATTGGGCGGTCTGTCCCTGCGTGAAGTTCCCGGTATGGCTCTTCTGAACCGCCAGCACCGGAGCCGGCAGAATGGTCACCGAGTCAGTATTGGATGTTGTGGAAGTGACCCCGCCACCGCTCAGCGAGACCTGGTTAGAAACACTCGTGGTGGTGCTCGCGGTCGGGCTTACGTTCACGTTGATTGTCAATGGCGCATAACTGCTGCCCTGGGCCACAGTGGAATCGCTCGTGCACTTCACTGTCTGTCCGGTCGCTGTGCAGCTCCAACCCGTGCCCGAGAAGCTCGCGTACGTAAAGGCAGAGTTCAGCGTATCCGTGACGGTCAATGGATTGCTGCCGCCCGTTGGGTCGCCGGTGGACCCAGGGCCGTTGTTAGTAATGCTGACGGTAAACGGCACGCCTTGCTGACCCTGCGTGAAAGTGCCGGTGTGCGATTTGCTCGCCGTCACGGAAGGCAGATTCTCGGTAAGGCTGACGCACCAGCCGCCCGTGAGGAAGCTAGCTTCGGCGCCTCCGGTGGGTCCGCCATCATCCAGGTAGAGACTCCAGGTTCCGTTTCCGTTGTAGGTGCTGGCGCTGGTGCCGCCAAAAACTCCTGCTGCATTCGCGTTGCCGAGGATAGCGGTTCCGGCGGTTGCCGCTTTGTTGGTCGGCGTGAATGGGTTCGAAGCCAACGGCGGTCCCACTGGCGGGTTGGCGCAACTGCTGGCGTTAGGTGGGCATTGCGGATATGTAATGTTGGTGTTGTAACTCGTCGGTTTGAAGGTGCCGGCGGAAGAAAGATTCCCGCTGCTGCCCTGCGGGATAATGCTTGCCGCCGTATCGGAGAAGGTGAGGTTGAACGGTGATGGAGCGTTGGAGACATTGCTGCCCGTCAACGAAAAGAAGTCGAGGTTCTTGCTGCCTGGGCCCACCAGCAGCGAGAGCAGATCGCCCTGGTCTTTGGTGCTGAACCCATTCAGCGTGACGCTTACCGCATCCACCGTTCCCGGCAGGTTGGTCACGAAGATGTTCGAAGGATAAGGTGCAGCCGCACCCGCGTCGGCGCCCAGACCCGGAGTCGTGATTGCACCGGTATTACAGTACGTGTACGGCCCCGATCCCGATCCGGAGGAAGGGTTAGTGGTGGCGGTATCAACGCGCTGGTCGAAGGTCGCGGAGCTGATGCCAAATTCGGTTCCCGTATTGGTTCCGCTATATGTCGCGACAATCTGATGAGTGCCTTCCGCCAGTGCTGCATTGAGCGTCGCCTTGCCATTTGAAACCGTGGAGGAGCCAAGGTTAGTGCTGCCATCGACAAAGGTTACCGTGCCCGCATTTACCGTCAATCCAGAGCTGTCGGTAACAGAAACATTGGCAGTGAGGCTCACACTGCCCGTCGTAGCAGGCGGAGTGAATGACGCCGGATTCGGTGATCCGCTGACAGACGTCGCTGTGGGATGCGCGTTCGCCTGTGTGGTGAAATTCAGGCACCAGGAACCGAGCGATCCGAGGTTGCCGCCCGCACTAATCCGGTCGTCGACATACAGACTCCACGTTCCACTCACGCCCCCGCCTCCGAACTGCGTAGTGAAAGTGTCCGAGCCAGTTGGAGCAGCCGTAGCAAATGTCGATGGCGCCGGAGATGGGAACGTGTCCGGATTGGACGCGCCTACATCAATGTGATTGTCCGTGGGCAGACAGATCGTGCAGGCTGGAGCAGAGGGCGGGATCTCCGACGTACCTGTATCCGACATTGTGAGAGAGCCGCTGGTGAAGGGGTTGCCTGCCCAGGAGAGAAACTGGAACGCATTGCCGGTACTCGTGAACGGCGTGGAAGTGGAGCCTGGCGCCTGCAGCAGGAAACCCAGGTCGTCCAACTGCTGGCCGCTCTGCAGATTGAAATCATTGAGACTTACAGAAACGCTCTCGATGGTGCCGCTCAGCGTCGGCTCTGTGTCGCCGGGTATGTTCGTAGGACCCAGGACGATCAGCGACGGGTAAGGATTCCCACCTGCATTGGAAGAAATATTAATCGGGCCCGAATTGCAGAAACTCGTCACGCTTCCGTTAGTGCTCTCTGTGACATGGTGTACCGCTGTCTGGGTGACGTTGCCGGAGGAGCTACTGGCAAAGCCCGTGCCACCGCCGTAATTTGCCTGCAATACGTGGACTCCTTCGGTGGTCAACGTTGCCGTAAGAGTGGCGCTGCCGTTATCTCCCGCAACAAAGGTGTGGCTGGCAAGATTCGTATTGGTAGTGGTGTCGACAAGCGTCACCGTTCCGTTGGTCGCGGGACTAAAAGGACTCGCTGATTCCTTCACCGTCACCGGGAAGGAAACTGAGCTTCCGGTTCCCGACGTAAAGGCTGGGTTCGGAGAACCAGTAGTCAGCGTGGTGGTGGTGGCTGCATTGCTGCCCGTAACGTTGAACGTAATACTCCAGGTGAACACAGTGGTGGCTACGTCGTTGCCCTGGTCCACGGCGAACAATTTCCAGGTCCCGTTCAGGCCGGAGACACATGATGACGGCGACGGGCAGAAGGTGTTCGCAAACGTTCCGTTGCCGCTTGGGCATGAGCTATTGGGGCCGCCTACGCAGGGGTTTGATCCGTTGCCTGCAACGGTATATCCCGAGCTCCCCGGACCTGGGGAAGGGAAGTTGTCGGTTGAAACCTCGTACGCCGCCGGCTTATAGCTGCTAGCGAACGGACTGGGGCAGTTTTCGGCATCCGGGTTATACCCGGGAGGAAACACGCTCGTCGCCGAGTCGCTCAGCGTAAAAGTGACCGATGTTCCGCTTTCGTAGGCGCATCCAAACGACAATATGTCCAGCTTGGCTCCGCTGGGGGATACGAGCAGGAACGCAGGATCGAGAAAGGACTGGCTGTTGACGGTGCTGAAGGCAAGCGTAACCGACATTGACGTGTAGGAGCCCGTCAGGCCGCTGACGGCGATGCACGCCGCATTGGTGCAACTTCCTGCAGTCGGGTAGGGGTCGGCGCCGGTAGTGCCGGAACTGTTGGGAATCGATATTGATCCTGAGCTTGAGAAGGTCTGAGCTTGCGCAGGCAGCAGAAGTGCGCCAATGACGAGGACAAACGGGCCTAGCCTCAGCAGTGCCGAACGCAGCGGCATCGCAAAAAGAGCGTTGGACGACATCCGACAACCTCTCGTTGTAAGGCCATTGGCGATTTCAGAGCACGCCACTGGCGATTCGATTGAACAACGGGTGAGCGCTCGTCGTTCGAGAGATGAAAAATCTGGCTTATCGCCTTCGCCGGAAGAGAGCCGTAAAACGTTAGCTCCGCACCTTCTTTGGAGCATGGCGAAATCAATCGATGAGCCGCAAAGTTCGGGGCCCAGGAACTTTACACTTATCGCGCCACCGCCTGCAAATGTCAATCCTTTTCGCACTCGACTTATAACCTGTTTAAATCGCAAGTTACTAGGAGCATAAATTCAGCAGTAAACACGTGGGGTTCGGAAACTTACCAGATGAGCGCTACGCTTACCGAATCAGTTTCAGTTTTCCTACGTCCATGAAAACTCGGAGAATCTTTTTCGACTAACTCGGGATATTCATTAATAATTTCTTGCAAGACAAAGGATAACTGTGATAAGAGTGATACGCTTTTCCCTTGTTCCCTGCGACCATCGTCAAAATCTGAAGGAGGCATCTCCCCATGAGTAACCCCTATGTCGGTGAGATACGTATGTTCGCGGGTAACTTTGCCCCGGCAGGATGGATGTTCTGCGAGGGGCAGTTGCTCCCGATTTCCGAATACGAGACCCTGTTCAACATTATCGGAACCACTTATGGCGGCGATGGTCAAAGCACCTTCGCCCTGCCCGACCTGCGTGGCCGGCTTCCCATCCATATGGGATTGGGGTTTACTCTGGCTCAGAACGGCGGTGCTGAAAATATCACCCTGACATCGGGCCAGCTGCCGGCCCACACCCATACAGTCGTGGCGACAACGAATACGAATACCGCTTCCCTTCCCGGGGGCAATTTCCTCGCCGCAGGGCCCGACATCTATGATCAGAACAAATCCGGCACTGCAACTATGGCTCCTGCGATTAGTTCAACCGGAGGAAGTCAGCCCCATGATAATTTCCAGCCCTATCTGTGCGTGAATTTCATCCTCTCCCTCTTCGGAGTATTCCCGAGTCAGAGTTAGCCAAAGCGATAAGGAGAACAACACGTGGCTACGCCATATCTATCCGAGATCAAGATTATGAGCTTCGGTTTTGCACCCAAAGGCTGGGCATTCTGCAACGGGCAACTCCTGCCTATCAATCAGAACCAGGCCTTGTTCTCATGCCTCGGAACCACTTACGGAGGCGACGGACGGGTGAATTTCGCCTTACCGAATCTGCAAGGCCGCATTCCGATGCATTTGGGCAATGGTCATAATCTGGGTGAGGCGGCCGGTGAGCAAGCACATACGCTCTCGCTCACCGAGCTCCCAGCCCACACGCATACATGGGGCGCTACCAACACCCCCGCGAATGCGCCCAATCCAACTTCCAATCTGCTGGGTGGTGCGCCGGAATACAATTCCGCCGGCAATGTGGCCATGTTTCCGGGTGTGCTGTCAACCGTCGGGGGCACCCAGCCGCATTTGAATATGCAGCCCTTTCTCACGCTGAACTTCTGCATCGCGCTACAGGGAATATTTCCCACTCAAAACTAGCCCAACCGCTAGGAGGATGTGACGTGTCAAATCCGTTTTTAGCAGAGATAAGAATATTTCCGCTCAACTTCGCTCCCACTGGGTGGGCCTTTTGCAATGGCCAGATTATGCCCCTCTCCCAAAACACGGCACTTTTCTCTCTGCTGGGAACCACCTATGGCGGAGACGGGAAAAGCAACTTTGCGCTTCCTAACCTCCAGGGGAGCGCTCCGATGCATCCGGGCCAGGGCCCCGGCCTGTCCTTGCACGATCTTGGCGAAACCGGAGGCTCGGATACTGTCACGTTGCTCGAGTCCGAGATACTCTCTCACACTCACACCATCAACTGCCTAGACGGGGCCAGAGTGGGAGGACAGACCGGCCTGCCGACCAACGCAATTCTTGTAAAGACAGGTGGTGCCCCTGCGAATGCCTACACAAGTGGCGCCTCGCAGAATCAAACCATGGCCGCGAATATGGTGGCTGTGGCGGGCGGGAGCCAGCCGCACAATAACCTGATGCCATATCTCTCTCTCAACTTCTGCATCGCCTTACAGGGTATTTACCCGCCGCGGAGTTAGCGAACGTCCCCGTCAGGGCCGGCCTTCGAAAGCCTGCCTTGCGCTCCTTTTCAGCTATGTCCGCTCTTGTTGTTCGCCCCATGTTGCCGCAGGATGAGATATTTCTGTACGACCTTTATTCGGCAGTCCGTGCGGCGGAATTCGAACTCGTGCAAATCCCGGCGACGCAAAAAGAACTGCTCATCCGGATGCAGTTTCGCGCCCAACTGTCGGCATACAGTGAAATGTACCCGAACTCCTGCTATCACCTTGTGCTGCTCGACAGCAAGCCGGTCGGGCGATTGTGGGTCGCGCCCGGCGACACCGATTTGCAACTGGTAGATATCGCCATACACCCGAAGTTGCAGGGCAAGGGGATCGGAACTGTGCTTGTCCAGCGGCTGCAACAGGAGGCTGCGACGGTCAGGCTGCCCATCCGTTGCTGCGTATTCCGATTCAATCCTGGTTCACTACGTTTCCATCTGCGCTTGGGTTTTTCCGTCATTCGCGAGGATCAAACGCACCACTATTTGGAATGGCGGCCTGTGCCGCTGCTGTAGTGTACAAAGAATGCCGATGCTCCAGTGGCCCCGCCGTGTCGCCGGTAGAGCCGATCTTTAGACTTCGACCATGAATATCCGGGACGTTCAATGAACGCGCCAGCAGTTGATGGGCTACGCCGCAGCAGGCCATCCGAACCAGGTGGTTAGCGCGCCAGTGAGCCCCATCTGGTTTACATCTCCCACCCAAGCCACATATCCGTCGGGCCGAACCAACACAGCGGCAGGAGCAGTGATTAACCCGATTGCCGGAAGCTCCCATGTCCCCGCGTATTTGGCATCGATCCATCGAATGCGATCCGCCCATGGAGTAATGTCGAAGTTGCCGGGCTCACCAAAGTTGAGGAGCACTGGCCGCGCATCGTGCAGCAGGGTGAAGACTCGAAGCAGACCATTGGCGGTGACCAGGTCAAGATCGGGCATGCGGCGTCCAAGCAGGGGATGTCCTGCGCCGAGATCGTAATGAATGTCCAGCCCCGACAACTCCGCTGCCAATCGCCTGCGCGGCTCGTCCATGCTGAGAAACTGCGAAATGTACTCCTCCAGGGCCTTTGTGCGGTCGTCTGTGCGGCGAAGCGCGACGTTGGCCATGGTATTGCGCAACACCCGGGCAGCAACCGGATGGCGCTCAACGTGAAACGTATCGAGGAGGCTCTCTGGCGATGTCTTCTTGACCACCTGAGCCAGCTTCCATCCCAGATTCACCGCATCCTGAACACCGATGTTGAGGCCCTGGCCACCCAAAAGTGGATGCACGTGCGCGGCGTCCCCGGCCAGCAAGACGCGTCTGACGCGATAGGCCGCGGCTTGCCGCGTCATATCGGTAAACCTAGAGATCCAGGTCGGATTGTGGATCCCGTAGTCTGTCCCGTATGCGGCGATCAGCGCTTCACTGACATCCTGCAGGGTTGGTTCACTTGCGGCGCCCACCTGCCGTTCGGTCAACACCATCCTCGCCCTTCCACCTCCAATTACCGATGGCATGGGTGCCAACAGTGTCGTTGCGAAAGCCCCATGCCGGCTCTTCGGTGGTCTCGACCTCAGCGATCAGCCAACTCGTCGTCGCATCCCACCCGCGAAACTCGATGCCGGCTGCCTTACGGACCACACTGCGTCCTCCGTCACAGCCGACAAGATACTCCGCCCGCAGCGAACTGCCGTCGGATAGCTCGACATCGACACCGGTCGAATCCTGCGTAAAACCTGTCACTTCACGTTCGCGATAGATCGGCACTGCTAACTCACCAACCCATTCGGCCAGGATGCGTTCGATGTGGTTCTGCCACAGCCCGAGCACGTAGTTATGTCTGGTGGGAAAGTCGCTGATGGTTAATGGAACGTGGAAGTGTACGGCAGGATGCTTTTGGCCCTGTGAGAGGAATCGATCGGCAATCCCACGCTGGTCCAGGACCTCAATAGTCCGCGAGTGCAGACCGCTTGCGCGCGAGCCGGCGAGCTCTTGGCTGGCGCGTCGCTCGACGATGGCAACGTCGACGCCTCCCAACGCCAACTCCCCTGCCATCATCAACCCTGTCGGACCTCCTCCAGCGATCACCACCGCATGCGACCCATAAGTCGAAGACATATGCATTTCGTGCCTCCCATTTGCCTGGTTTTTGGCTTCGGTCGCTGATTATGAGGCACGGCTGGGCTCTTGCCGCAAGTCCCCCAGCATGCGATATCCTGATAATGGAGAGGAGGCTGAATATCCTCCTTCGCTCGGTAGCTGCGGATAGCCCTTAGAGAAGCGGCCGCGCTCTGTCTACGGTGTGATCGTCGGCACGGGAGGATCTCCTAAGGGCCTGCAGACCCGGTCTCGGCACAAGTTGCCCTCTTCGGGTTCGCCAAACGCTCTGCACAATATCGAGCACGCCGGCAACCACGTCACTTAAGGTCCGCGAGATAAGAGCCAAGCCAGGATTAGACCATCTTGATAGCGGGACTTATCTGGTCAAATCTGGTCAAAGGCAAGCTCAATACCTGTGCTCGCGACCATCCCGATGTAATGTATGTGCAGATGCAAAGCGATCCACCAAGAGGTGCTGAATGACTCATCTGCTGAGCTTTAACGATTTTGCTCCACGCTTGCATACACGTTTTTGCGTCCCGCAACAGGGCGGCTATGAGCTTGAGCTGACGGAAATCGTGGACCACTCCAATACACAACTGGAGCAGTTTTCCCTGATCTTCACGGGCATTCTTTCGCCATGGCTTCCGCAGGGATCTTACAAACTCTCTCATCCGTTGATGGGAGAATGCGAGTTGTTCCTCGTGCCGATTGGCCCCGACACCGCAGGCATGCGTTATCAGGCCGTGTTCTCGCGCGTCATCCATGAACCGGTGAAGGCTAGAGCAATATAGCTGCGATTTCCGGATAAGCACCCGCATCCCCACCCATGATGTCGGGTGACTTACGCGAAGACTGTATTAGGGTTTGGTTATAGGAACGCACCGAAGGCTGGTGGCTCGACCGCATTACTTTGCGCCAATGGCTTCTTTTTCCGCGTTCTGCATGATATATCGTAACGAAACGTCAAACTCTCCCGCCGCGGCTGTCGGTTCAAAATGAGAGAAACTGTTGATCAGACCGAATGCTTACATCGAATTGCTACCGCACATCACGGGCAGTGGCTGTATTTGTTTCCAGATGGGGGTGTTCTCTATTCGGAAACACAGAACCGGTTCGTCGGTTTTAACGCTGCCGGGGTATCCGCGTACCAGGCTTTCGATGCGGGCGCGTTCAAAGAGGAGCTACGTGCTCTCTCCACTGCAACCGCGCCAACAATGGAACTGATTCATGCGTTATCCTGCGGAACTTTCCCCCATGCCGGCCGGGAAGTCGAATGGCCGCGATTGCAAGAGCCGCTCACCTCGAATCTGTTGATCTGCGACATTCCGGCTCTTGTCGACTTCCCTCTAGGACCAGGCGAGGAATTATGCCGCGACTATTTTCATAACTGCACACCGGCTAGCGCGCCCGCAAAGTGTCACATCTCGGCAGATTGCGCGGAGAATAGCTGGACGATTTGTATCAATGGCTGCGCAGTTTTGTCATCGCTTCAGGAAGAGCAGCTTGGACTAGGTTTCCTGCATGCAGCGCGCTCGCTCTTATACGCCGAGTCGAACTATGATGTGGCCTTTCATGCAGCGATGGTCGCCGATAACACGTGCGGACTCTTGCTGTGCGGGCCCCGCGAAGCAGGCAAAAGTACCCTGGCCGCATATCTGGCTGCCCATGGCTTCGACCTGCTGTCAGACGAACCTGTTCTTCTGGATCTTGATTCAGGTACTGTTGCTCTTCTTGACCTTCCTGTCAGCCTGAAAGAAGGAAGCTGGGATGTGCTTCGCCACGAGTGGGCGCTATTGAACGACGCTCCCGTTCATGTGCGCTCTGATGGTACGAAAATCCGGTTGCTGCATCCAGCCGCAAAGCGCGAGACACCAATGCGGCATGTGACTTGCGTCATATTTCCGGAATACCGGCCATCCTGCGACGCGCGTGCAGACCGATTGCAGCCTTTGCAAGTCCTAAATTTTCTGAGTGATGCGGGGATGGTCCTCGCCAAAGATCTTTTGCGGAATCAATTCGAAGCATTTCTCAAGATGCTTTGCGTCACTCCTGCATACAGCCTCTACTACGCTTCCCTGCACCAGGCTGCCATGATGATTCATGGACTCCGCAAACGCGCTGATTGGCAGACAACTGCCTGATGTGCAAAGACTGAATGTGGATATGTGGCGGAAAGATTTGTGTGCGCGGCAGGCAGGTAGAATAGCGGAGATGAAGTTTGCCTGTACAACGAGATCCCGGCTTGCAGTCGCGCTACTCGTGCTGGTGATTGTAGGCGTTTCGGCAAGAGTGCGCGCAGAGGCAGTAAAGGACCTTCCCCGGCCCACGAATTATGTCAGCGACTTTGCCGATGTGCTCTCGCCGGAAACTCAGCAGCAGATCAATGCATTGTGCGTGCAGGTGGACCACCAGGCAAACGCGCAGATCGCGGTAGTGACGATCAAGACGCTGGATGGAGAGCCGATTCAGCAGTATGCGGTCGAACTGTGGGACAAGTGGAAGATTGGCCAGAAAGACCGCGGGGTTCTGATTCTGCTGGCTGTGCAGGACCGCAAGCGCTGGATCGCGACAGGCTATGGACTTGAGGCCGTCCTAACTGATGCGAAAGTCGGGGATATCGGACGGCAGATGGTTCCGTATCTGCGGACAGGTGATTACGACGATGCGGTGTCCCTGGCAGTAGGACAGATATCTCAGATTATTGCGCGCGATGCGGGAGTGACGCTGCGACAGCCGCTTGAACAGCGAGCGCAGCGGCGGCAGCAGGCGGTCCGGTTGAGCCTGGGGCAATTGATTGTTTTCGCCATCATCATTTTTCTCGTGGTCCTGTTCCTGGCGCGCGCCGGAGGCTCGGGTTTGCTCGGCTTTCTGCTGGGAATGTTTCTCGGCGGCGGCGGACGCGGCGGCTGGGGCGGCGGCGGATTTGGTGGTGGCGGCGGTGGAGACGGTGGTGGATTCGGCGGATTCGGCGGCGGCAGCACCGGCGGAGGCGGAGCCGGCGGAGACTGGTAGAGCGCTTCGTTCTTTGGCGCGGGTCGTGTAGTCTCTGGATGAACAGTTTAGGTTTTTGAGGAGAAATTTGCCCGTGATGAGACGTGGGTTGTGGATAGCAATTGCAATTGTTGTGGTGATTTTTCTGGCCGTGCTGCTGGTGTTCGGCAGCTATGTGAGCGCTAAGAACCAGATGGTGGCGAAGCAGGAGGCGGTGCACGCGCAGTGGTCGCAAGTGGATGTCGTGCTGCAGCGACGCGCCGACCTGATTCCCAACCTTGTGGAAACCGTGAAGGGCTATGCCAAGCATGAAGAGACGGTCTTTTCCGATATTGCCAATGCGCGCTCGGCCCTGCTGAATGCGCATGATCCGCAGGGCAAGATTGCCGCGAATGGCCAACTGGACTCGGCAATTGGGCGATTGCTTGCGCTCTCGGAAAACTATCCCAACCTGAAAGCCGACCAGAATTTTCTGCAGTTGCAGGACCAGTTGGAGGGCACGGAAAATCGTATTGCAGTGGAGCGACGGCGCTACAACCAGACGCTGCAGGATTACAACACCTTCATTCGCCAGTTCCCAAACAGCATCTGGGCAGGAATGGCCGGGTTCCAGGCTGATAACGCATACTTCCAGGCAAGCGAAGCGTCGAAGCAGGTTCCGAACGTCAAGTTTTAGTGGCTGAATGGCGATGTCCGCCGCTCGTTTAGGATAAGAGAAGACTGCCAAACAATCACATCGCCCGGATGGCGAAATCGGCAGACGCAGCGGACTTAAAATCCGCAGGAGCTTACCCTCCGTGGGGGTTCAAGTCCCCCTCCGGGCACCAGAAAATAAAGGACTTAAGCTTAAGTTGCCTCTCAAAACTTGAGAGGCAACTTTAGTTTGATGGCTGTTTTGATGGCTGTTGGTTTCTACACAGACACCTGCTGGCTGTTTTCGGTTTCTTCAGTAGTTTTTTTAGGCAGTGAATGACATTCCCCGGATGGCAAGAGCATTGCCGAGGCCGGGTCGGAGTCAAGGCCGCGCACACGCGCGCCGCTTCGCGGTCGTAGAGCCCTGACACCGGCCTCTGTGCCTCGTCTCACAATCTCTAATATCCGGGGAATGTCATCAAAGAAATGCGGTTACTTGGAACTGGACGCGATGCGCTCCACGACCGATAGCTTGTGTTCCGGGGACAGGTGACTGTACCGCGCCGACATCGTGATCGACTTGTGGCCTGCCGCTTCCTGAATTTCCTTGATGCTCGCCCCCGCCATTGCGAGCCAGGAACAGAAGGTATGCCGGTTGCAGTGCCAGACGTATCCAGTGATGCCCGCCTCTTCTAGGCTGGGATGAAACCAAGAGCGAGTGTCGAAACTGCCCTTGGTTCCCTCGCGCGGAAAAACAGGGCCGGAGGGATGCAGCTTTCGCTGTCGGAGAGATTCAAGCGCGGCAACAGAATCAGAGTTCAGATGGACTGTTCGCGCCGAGCCATTCTTGGTTTTCGTGAGTTCGATCGTCCGGCGATCAAGATGGACCTGTAACCAGGAGCAGGTATATTGCTCGCTGAGGCGCATGCCGCTGTGAACACTGACCACGAACTCGGCCAGATGCTCGGGGAAACGTTTGCCAATTACCTTATGTAGTTGGTTGTATTCGTCCCGGCTGAGGAAGCGCAAACGGCCCCCGCCTTCTTTCCGTTGGCGCACAAGGCGCGCGGGGTTGACGTTTACCTTCCCATTACGAATGCCCTCGCGATAGCAAAGCGAGATGAATGCCTTGTAGCGGTTGGCTGTCGCCGCGGTCTTGCAATGCTCACGGAGCCATCGTTCCAATTCTTGAGGAGTCATTTCCCCTGCGTGGCGAGATCCAAACGCTTGACGAACGATGGCCGCTTTGCTTCTGTAATTTCTGTTGTCCTTGTGGTGTGCGACAAACTCTAGCGCATCTTCGATCAGTTCTCCAACTGTCACAACTTTCGTGCTGCGCAGCTCGGGCAACTTGCGACCTGCCGCTGCATCGGCCTTTCGTGCCTGATAGAGCCTGATTGCGTCTGACTTCCGTCCGACCTTTTCCCGGTGTCGCTTTCCACCTGCATAATAGTGAATCCACCAAATACCGCCGCCCGCCGGGTTTTCGTATACTCCTCGCATCGAAAATGCTCCGATGGCTGTTCCATCGGATTAATTGTATTGTCTAGTCCGACTCCCATACCATTCACAGACCGAATGGCCTGTTCGAGCGGTTAGAAGGAGGTTATGAATAGCTGATATCCCCGCCCACATCGGTAAAAAGTACACGACTTATCAGGAGCAATCAGCTCCGACCGCCATGGCCCACTATAATCGCGCATTTTCATCACCAGTCGGAATGTACCTTTGCGTGGTACGGCAGAGGTAAACGCCCGATACCTCTTATTTCCTCTCGATTAGGGGTGTCGAATAGGGTACGGAGGCGACGGTTTACAGGAGTCCCTCATTTTGGGCCTCACTGAGTGACTTGGCTTGAACGCACCAGACGGAATGGCAGAGAGCGCGCGATTTAAATTCTGGTTCTAAATTTGTTACTCGAATCCCAGAATATGATGAAACAGTAGTAAATCCGGGACCTAACTATAGCGTGACAGCTTCCCTAAAAAGAAAAGTCATATCTGTGTGCACCGATGTGCCGCTCGGCATCCGCACCGTTAATTCACGGCTTCGGAATCGAACACGTATGCCTTTGACCCTCGTAATTCTTGGCGGTCTCCTGAGCATGCCCCTGATAACCATCGCACAAACAGATGAGATTCAGGTATATGACGCTGAGATTGCAGATCAAGGCGTCTTCAATCTGATGGTTCACACCAACTTCACGCCAATCGGCCGGGAGACGCCCGCTTTCCCGGGCGCAATTATCGCGAACCATTCTGTGAACGGAACCGCTGAATGGGCCTACGGAGTCAAGCCTTGGTTCGAGCAAGGGCTCTATCTTCCCGTGTACAGCCTTTATTCAATCGGTCAAGGGGCGACAATCAACGGATTCAAAATACGCGAGCTGTTCGTGCGTCCACATGCGCACGAGCATAAATTTTTCTACGGCATGAACTTCGAATTTAGCGTCAATCGCCATTACTGGGAATCCCGCACCATTACCTCAGAAGTCCGCCCAATTGTAGGTGCGCACCTGGGTCGCTGGGATCTCATTTACAACCCGATCATGGATACAGACTACACGGGTGGTCTGGGTGGCCTTCAATATAATCCGGCGGGGCGAGAAGCCTACAACGTGAATGACAAATGGGCTGTGGCGTTCGAAGAATACGATGGCTTCGGCACATTCAGTCAAATCTTGCCGCTGCATGACCAGTTTCATGAAATCTGGGCAGCGATGGATCACGCGAGCAATAAGTTCATCAACATCGAGGCAGGCGTTGGCATGGGGCTCACTGCGGGCTCCGACCGGCTAACCTTCAAGTTGATGCTGTCACGCGACCTGAATCCGAGGCGTCAGCCGCCGCAATAGCAGTTCCTTGTGACGTGAGCGCCTACATTACCGGCGCGTGCTGGTTTGCGGCCTCGACACCCTTTGCAAACCATGCAGCGACTCTTGTCAGTTGCGTGCCCAATACATTTGCCGGAATTCGGCCATCTGATATCGCCGCGTTCATAGCCGTTCAGATGCTGGGCGCGTTTATTGCGACGCTCACCCGGACAGTTCACCTCTTCGGTCGCGGAGGGATGGACCTTACATTCTTCGTTCAACCAAAGGATTGCGATGATGAGCCGCACCTCTCCCACCGGAGGCAGAAACGCCTAACGCCTGATCTGATCAGGGGCTAGTTGACATCGGAGCTTTGGTTCGGCTGCCGAAGCCTATATCCATTGTGGTGTACCGTGGGAAAGTGAGAACGGCATTCCCACGGCGTCGCCGTGCCTGAGTCGAGCGGCATGAGCAGCGAAGCTGCACCACCCTTCCATCCGCACACTGATGTAAGCATCCGTTGCTCGGTGCAAGTTGGGTATTCTCTCACAGCTCCCGCCTTTGGTATGGGAAGGGGCACGAAACGGCATTTCGTGCAGGCCGTCAGCTTAGAACCAGAAGATCACTCCTGCACCCAATCGCAGGTTGTTCTGCACATTCTTAGTTCCGTTCGGCAGGTCCGTACGCACCCAGTTGCCTTCGAAGACACGCAATACAATGGGGGACGACAAGGCCACATTCAGACCGCCGCCCGCTTGCACCGCGATTCCCGTGGAACTGGTTTGCGCACCAGCAGTATCTGGAAATACGCTGTTCCGGCCATCCGCCACCCCCACAAGACCCTGACAGTAAATCGCCCATGGGCCGTTTCCGGACGGCGCCAATGCGTAGCGGGCGCCGAAAGTCGCCGTGACCAGATCGAGCCCGACTCCGGACGAATTGATATTACCCTCATGCAATCCCGCGAGATCGGCCACGGCTCCCAGCCCGCGCCAGAACTGCCCATGCACCTGCACACTGCCTCCCTGCAACCAGAAGGCGGTGTCGGTGACGACGTTAGAACGCATGGCATCATAGGTCAATGCGATTTCAAGACGGACGGGCGGCGGCTGTACCTGACCTGGTTGCTGAGCGAACAATGGTGCTGCCAACATGGCACCCAGAAAGAGGAGGACTCTGTTGCGCATCGTTGCTTTTTATCGCTACTGGACTTCCACAGTCAGAATGGTCGAATGCTGCAGGCCGCCAGCAATGGCCGTGATGGTGACGTCGTAGCTCTTCTGCGACTGCGCAAAGAAGCCGTTCGGCGCGTCGCACCCGGTCACGGCCGCAGCAACCCCAAATAGGACCACCAGGCAGAACCAGCCAGAGGGCAGTCGCCCATGTCGTCGCAACCGCTTTGCACCAACAAGCGGCAAAACAAGCAGCGCAAGTGTCAGCGATAGCAGCCTGCGCCCGGACGGCACTTGATGCAGGGTAGCCAGCGATACGGTTTGGATCGTTGCTGTCACGGTTTGCTGACCCCCATTCGCTGCGATTGTCGCGGGACTGAAGTTTATCGTTGCACCGGGCGGTAAGCCGTTTGCGGTAAAGCTCACCGGGCCTGCATAACTTCCATACAGCGGATCAACCACCAATTGATAATTCACAGAGTTGCCCGGAACCACCGTCTGTATCGCCGAGCCCTTGAGCATGAGCGTGAAGTCCAGCAGTAAACCTGTTCCCGTCAGGCTGATCGACTGCGTCGCATAGCTAGGTGAGGATGCGTTGAGGTTATCGTCTGTCAGCACCAACGCCCCGGAGTCGGCGCCACCCGTGGTGGGGATGAACTCTACCTGGTAGACGCAGCTTGCGCCTACCGCCAGAGTTCCGGCCGCTGAGGCTGATGCGGTTACATCCGGGCACGTCGCTGCGCTGCCGAGCGTATACCCGGTGGCGATGCTTGGATTGTTACCACTCGCCGGGATCGGGAAGGTGAGCGCGGCCGTGCCGATATTGAACATTGCCACCGACTTCGGGCTATCGCTGCTCTCAACACCCACAGGGGTGTTGAGGAAGGTCAGCGACGGCGGCGTGGCGCGGTGGATCTCCTTCATCGCGTTGTTGAGGTAATCGGCCACATAGACATTCCCGCTGCCGTCCAAGGCCACGCCGTCTGGCTGGTTGAATCCGCCGCCCAGCGTCGTTACGCAGCCCGGGGAAGCACATCCGGCAGGCATTTCCTTCACCGCGTTGTTGTTGTAATCGCCCACATAGATATTGCCGCTGCCGTCCACCCATACGTCGGAGGGCTGGTTGAATCCGCCGCCCAGCGTCGTTACGCAGCCCGAGGAAGCACATCCGGCAGGCATCTCCTTCACTGCATTGTTCAAGGTATCGGCCACATAGACATTGCC